>RCNJ01000085.1_pt1 | contig 84397 bp, 73 predicted proteins | sample 2041171 | NCBI WGS metagenome assembly RCNJ01 (sample SAMN09708213, study PRJNA481090) | feces metagenome | biome: feces | host: Pygoscelis adeliae | place: Antarctica: Rookery Lake | collected 2010-03-01 | reverse complement strand
CCTGGAAGGAGAGGGCCAGAGATTAGTTTGTGGAATACATACCTGTTTATGGAGTCGATGCTGTGGATTTAGCACTCTGTCTACAACAATCCTTACAGGTATTGCCTTTTGGGCTGTGCCAGGCGGGTCAGGCAAGTCTGCAGTGATTGTGGTTGTCAAATGCTTGGACATTTGAGCTGTGACAACTACACTCTATTGGCAAGCAACAGATAACAGCAGCAACTGCTGCAGTAAAGTACGAATATACAAAAAGAAATTGTCAGACCAACGCTTGTCGCTGTCACAAAGCAAACTAACAATGCTTAATATCCTGTCATGCTTTACATTTAAATGAATACGAGAACAAGAACCAACATTGCTACACCAAAGTAGGATTGCAAGAGATGCAAGCTAATGATTGTTGAACAGCGTTCATAATTTGCTTATAACTTTAGAATCTACTTTACTTAATCTCAGTTTTAACAGATAGCTGACTCTGGCATCAAGGAATTGTGGGGGATGGATATGGCAAAGCATTCGGTAACTCCCATCAGGGTCTCTAAACTTATGGTACACATGTATAACGTACTTTTGAGGTTTTCAATCTGCTTCTTTCAACAAAGTTGTCACTTTGAAACAAGAAAAAAGTAATTAAAATCAGCAGCGGTGGCCAGACGTGAAGTTGCGCGCTTTAATTCCCACATGTAACTTTCTGTGGGAATAAAGAGGAATTTGGCCTGTGAACAGGGAGGTAACTTGTAAATGCTTACAGCTTTAATTTTGTCCAGAGTCGACCTGTGCAAATCTCTTACCTCTCTCCGAGACTGACTTCTCTCCTTTCCACTTCTCACCCCTCTTTTGCACAAGAATGCACAAGCATACGTCAATGCTCGCAACACTATATCTCTCCCATCTGTCTCATATTGTCTTTTATCACTCACTATTCTTAATGCGGTTGACACTATATGTCTGAAAGTGTCTCTCACCAGCCACAATCGGCAGCCTCTTTGACTAGCTGCCGAGATGACGTAAGGTGGCGTTTCCCGCTTTCTTACCTCCTAGAGTCGATGGGGCATTGAGCCATTCGTAATCACAGGAATAATCCTAGATCAGGTAGTCACGAAAAATAAACAATCTTGATCGCCCACCGTCTTCCTTTGCCGCAAAAGCGCGCTTCTAGAAAAAGTAGCAGACTGCTCAACACTCTCAACAGCTGCATCAAACAAAAAGGTCATGTCTGTCGGACCCGCTCACAGAGTTTCGTCCGCCGTTGAGGTCTTTGGTTTCCCAGATGGCCACTTGGGACACTTGAAGGATGACGAGGTGAAGGCGTTGGCGCAATTCAAGGAGAAAGCTACCGAACTGGGCTTGTACAAGGGAACGGGCCCAGTTGGTGATGAGTTTGGCACTCATGATGATGCGACGCTCTTGTAAGTTCTTCCAACTCAGAAAACCGGTTGGCGCTTACTAATGGTGGGGTAGACGCTTCTTGAGAGCTCGCCGCTTCAACGTCGACGACGCGATCGAGCAATTCAGAGCTACGGAAGCATGGCGCGATGCGAATCAGCTCGATATCCTCTACAAGACTATCGACGTGGCACAATATGACGAGACTCGCAGACTTGTACGTCTTATCCCGACCTTGCCGGCGCAGCAGCCTTGTGCTACCACCAAGCACTCATAATATGAGCAACATCAACTGATATATATTATAGTACCCACAATGGACCGGCCGTCGCGACCGCCGCGGCATCCCAGTCTACATCTTCGAAGTCGCCCACCTGAACTCCAAAACCATGTCCGCCTACGAAAAGAACGCCAAAGAGACCAAATCCTCCGCACAATCCGACGGCAAGACGCCCGCCAAGCTCCTCCGCCTTTTCTCCCTTTACGAGAACCTCACCCGCTTTGTAATGCCTCTATCCACTGTTTTGACCGATAGAGACTGCCCCGCCACTCCGATCACCCAGTCCAACAATATTGTGGATATTAGCAATGTCGGACTAAAGCAGTTCTGGAACCTCAGATCGCACATGCAAGACGCATCCACGCTCGCCACAGCACATTACCCCGAGACCCTGGACCGCATCTTCGTCATCGGCGCCCCATCGTTCTTCCCTACAGTTTGGGGCTGGATCAAGCGGTGGTTCGACCCCATCACCACATCCAAGATCTTCATTCTTTCTCAAGAAGAAATGAAATCCACATTAGAGTCTTTCATCGATCCGGCGAATATCCCTAAAAAGTACGGCGGAGAACTCGACTTCAACTGGGAAGACTTTCCGAAGTATGATAAGGCGTTGGATGATGTTATTGCCTGGAAAAACGGCTACACGGACTTTCCTGAAGGACCGATGTATTGGCACGACAGAGGCGACTCAATTGAACTTGAGGCCGTAGGCTCCGTAAACGGGAAGGCGAGGAGTGAGATTGTCTGCTCGGTAAGGAAAACAGCCGCGCAGAAGGATGCCGAGGAGAAGCAAAGGGATATGTTGGATGTTGCGGCTGGCCGTCCACGGACGAGGAGTCACCAAACTGGGAGCTTGTTAAAGGTGCGCACTATCGATGAGGCGTCGAATGCGGCATTGAAGTCCAACGACCCTGAGCAGCCTACTAGGCCAGAATTCGAAACTTTCGTTACGGCCCGAGAAGACATACCAACCATGTCTGTGACACAGCCAGAAGGAGACATCAGCACAGCCGAGCATAGCGGTGCTACGGCGCCGGCAGCGACGACGCCTGCAGTGGTTGGACAGGAGAAAAAGTCCCGCCCAGCCCTACCAAATACCGTCAGCCAGGCAACGATTGTGAATGAGGATATTAAGGAGGAGCCTCAGCAAACGCACTCCCACACCAATGCGGACAGGAGATCATCCATTGGGAGTCATCACTCGAGAGGTAGTAAGGGGGGCAAGAGAGTGAATAAGGTTGGGAAGCTGATGGAGAAGCTGCATGTCAAGAAGACCAACGCCAACGAGTAAGATTTAATTTTCTGGGCGTAAAGCATCTATTGCATGTACATGGCAGGCGAAGAAGGGAGGAGGCAGAAAAGCATGGGGTTTGAAGTGCGATTCAAGTGCGACTGAGTGATAGGTTACCGTATACCATTTTTTTTTAGCATATCGAGCGGGCGGAGATAGCCGTTGAGCGTGCTTAGTCACGGTAGAGCAATACCGTTAATTGCTTATTTTGAGACCTCCTTCCCTATGGCCAGATGCGTGCAAGTCCCGCAGTGGGGATGGCCACGGGGCCTTAGAAATGTCTTCAGTGTTGCGAGCCGGGTACCACTTACCCAGCAGCTAATGAGTACGTAGTACTCCTGTACTTACCCATTTTTTCAAGCCCAGTTTTCAATAACGTTGAGCGGTTTGGAAATGGACTGTATAAGGAGATTTCAGGGTCAGATTCCATGGTTATGTTAAGCCCGAAGGTTATGCCCGTAGCGGTGAGGTTAATGGCGGCGAATTCTGAACATGAGCTCGAATAATTTGAATGACTTTTGGGAGTGTTTCGACTGAGCTTTTAAAAGACGAAGTGCTATCATCGTGTCGAGCTCCGTGTTATAACTTGCCAAAGACCGACTGTACCAGTTTGAGGCCCTGGTCATGCGCGTTGCATGAACGGCTCATTTTATTAAGCACGCAATATGGAGACGTGGTAAACGCGACTGCTAGTCAGTTCTGACCTCAAGGTTGGCTTGGTTTTTTGGATTTCGCGGTTAGGTTGTGCCGCCGGTTTAATCGGTTAACCACGACTACGAGGGATTCCGTGCCTGCAGCTGCGGGCAAATGAGATAGTTGGGAATAGAGGACTTCTCATCACGACCAAAGATGCTAGAATTGGATGTAATTGTTTTGATTGTTAAGCTAACAGCTAGTCTAGCAAAGCAAGTGGACATCACCAAAAACACACTTCTCTGTGTCATCTTCCATCTTTCCCCCCCCCGTAGCAAAGCCAGAGCCTGAATATGTTATTGCCAAGACACCCATCTTACTCCCCTGGCGTCGCGAAGAAGTCGTCCAAAAGACTCTCAGTGTCGATTACTGTGGTATCTGATCTGATAACTTGCATCTCGTCCATATCCACGTCTTCGTCATCATCTTGATCGGGATGCTGGTAGTCGACTTCGATGTCGGTCGGACGCTCGTCCTGTGTAGCAACCCGGGTTGGCGACTGAACATCAGCCTCCAGTGAGGGGACAGCTGCTGTGTAATCTGTCTCAACTATAGTCTGAGCCTCAGCTCCATCGTCAGCTATTGCAGCCATATTATTCTATGGAAGATCAGCAGGTAACTTCGGCTGCTTTGACTCAGGCTGAGGACCGTTGGGTGGCGGCGTGGCATCGTATAAATCGTCAAAACCAGTCCTGTCACCGCCCTCACGAGCTGGTGTGGTTGGCTTCTACGGCGCATCACGATCAACGACTTCCGTTGCCTCATTCCTAACAAGCTTCTGACCAGACTCTGCAGGGGGCGCCGGTTTCTCAGAAGAGTTCCCTGGGATCTCGGCAAGAATCGCCTGAAGTTTGCTCAACTGTGGCATTGGCTTCAGCATTGGTGTCGGCCACGGGAGTCCTGCACCACCAAAAGCATTACCGACTCTCCTCCTCTTGACAAGCTTCTTAGTTTGGGCCTTCGGTGACGTTTGCCTTCTCGAACTTCTTGGCGTAGACTTCTTTGTCAGCTTCGAGCTTGGCGTCAGCCATGTTCTTCCTCTCCAGTTGCGCAGCAAGGCTATCATCCGCATCGTCATCTGAGAAAAGACCACTGAGCGGCTTGAGTGGTGGCCCAAACACATCAGTGCCTGGAACAGTAAGAGGGACCTTGGACTTCTTGGCACTCCTTCTTTTGGCGTTGGACTCGTCCTTCTTGGCTCTGGCGATGATGGTGCGGATCTCATCAAGGTCGAGACCGGTGAAGAGATGCTCGAGGTAGTAGTTTGCATCAGAAGGCGTATTGCGGAAGACATCGGCGCAGCCGTTGTAGGTAGCTATGAAAGAGAGATTGTCACCGAAAGACTCTGGTGGCTCCCAAGTGGAAGCCTCGACTGGCCATCCAGCCCACTGGACGAGGAATTCGATGATCGCGACATGGTGTGGCAGGAAACTTCCAACTTTCTATGATATAATTAGTAACCTATGCATTATCAACGGGGTATTGTGTGCTTTACCTTGAGAAAGATGTCTGCCCACTTATCTTTGCCCTCTTGCGCAACCTGCTCCTTGGTCGCTCTTTGCCTTGGGACTAAACGCAAGCGCTTGTTGCGAATCTTCTCCATCTCATACGCGCCATCGTGGTCCCAGTTGGGACTACTATCAATAACCGCGACGAAGGTCTCCTTCCTAGCGTGAACAAGACCTATGCTCGTCTCGGTATTTCCGTCCTCGTCAAGAACAAGAGACTTTTTTTTGTAGACATTGCTCAAAAAGTCTCCTTGACTCGGCTTGATCAATCTGCTCGAGAGATCCTCATAAAGATCAAGTTCCCCAACATAAGGATACCCAGGTCTTACGTTGCCAACCTTAATATCCGCTGGATCAAGGACCGGAAGAAGCATCTTGACCTCCACCCACGGGCCCCTAACAACCTTCTTACCATCCTCAAATGCTGGAAATTGGAGCTTAACCCTGGCATGAAGCATGCTCTGGAAGGCACCCATTCTCTCTTCATCTGTCAAGCTCTCATCAAAGATGGAGTCAAGCACTTCGCCCTCCATGAACTCCTTGTCGGAATCGGTCTCAAGGACAACCCACGGTCCATCAAACTCGTCACATCGATCAGCCTTTCCGTACTCTTGGATATTGCCCCGGGCACGAAGACGAACAACCCTATCGCCAACTTTGATAGGGAGCAACACGATTTGGGAGTTGTAGCACAAGCCTGAGGCTGTGTCTGCTTGGGTCTGAGATTTTTTGGATCCCGACCTGCTACTTGATTTTGGCGCGCCTGTTCCCTTGGATGAATACAGACCAGCACCGTTTGACTTTCTCTTGGACTTTGGTTTTCTTGGACCTTCTTTGGAGCCACTAGACCGTTTGGCCTGCTCAGTCCTAGGAAAGCCTGGGCCGTCGTCCGAGACAGGTTGAGCATCCGCAGCACCAGCCTTCTTCTTCTTGACACTGGCCACTCCCTGTTTGAATTTACACGCAGCTGATTCTCTTGATTGCGGATCATTGACAGACTTTAGCTCAATTGGCGTGCAAGCCTCGGACTCATTTGACACCCCAGCGGCCTCAGCTGTCGAAGTAGTATCGGTGGCCTCACGGTCAATGCCAGAATTACCGGAATGGGCAACAGCCGAAGGCGCAATGTGCTCAAGTACTGCAGCCTCACTCGCCTCCTTTCCGGCCTGTTTCTGCTGGATCACCTCGACCACCTCGTCTCCGTAAAGAGCTTGGTGCAGTAAACCATCTGTCGCTTTCTTCTTTGGGCTAGAAGCTGCAACAGGTGTCGAAGAAATCATCGAACTCTGCTGCTTCTCTGGGCTTCCAAGAACAGCGTCGACCGACGTGTGTGCACCTGCGCTCTGGTGGAAAGGGTTTGGAGTGTCAGGATGACTCTCTTGAACTGGCGATGGGGAATTACTGGCATTGCCATCCAAACCCATTCTCGCACTCTTACAGTGGGGCCTCAAGTTCTCCTTCTTAGACGAAGTTGCAAATGTACTATTTAGGCCTCTGCGTCTACGGCTTTTACCAGTGGTAAGCGTGGGAGTCGCAGGGCCAGAAGACGACATCACCTGTGCAGTCGACGTCCTTTCCTTCGCCTGCAGCCTCCTGGCGGCGAAAAAGTTACCGTCGTCTCCCGCACCCTCTGGTTCCTCGACATCTTCCTCAGAAGAGGCGTACTTGCTCTGTGTCTGCTTCTTCCCAAGCGTCATAACAGTCTTAGCCGGGGGGGGTTTCTCCTTCAGAGTTGCGGTCTTGGCCTTGCCACGATGTTTGCTAGCAGCAGCGGCCCGTTTGCTTGGCGGGCCGTCGGCCTCCTGCATCGCAACCTCAACTCCGAGAAGCTCCTCATCATCGAAATCCGTTTTATCCTTCCCGAATGGGGTCTTGGCCTTGGAAGTTGGCCTGGATGGTATCGTTCCTGGTTGTGCGGCGATGACCTTGCGGCCCAGAGCCCTTTGATAAATGGTCTTGTTCGGATTACTGAAGATTATCGATGCCGTTGGCGCCTTGTACAGTCCTGAGGACTGAGTGGGAGAATCAGCGCCCACGGTTGTTGGCCTATTCGCCGCCGGGGTCGAGGTAGATGAGGATACGGCCGGTGTTGCAGGGCGCGACGGATCCATCATGTCCATGATGTGACTGAACGTGGTCTCTGGAAGAGCCTCAATTGGGGGGGGTGGAAGATGGTGATGAGATTGTGGCTTGCCTGCATCACATGGGCCCTGCTTGGGACGCTCATCTGGACCGTCGAAGCCGATTGCGGCATTCTCCCTGCCTAGATTATCGGCGCCGTGTTTGAGCGTAAGGCTGACAGAGCCATTACGTTTGATCGATACGCGAGGCATCTTCACGCCGTTGCCACCTTTTGGAGCAGCTACCTCGATAAAAGGAGCCGGCGAAGAAGTAACGTGTGGTGGATGTAACAGGCTTGAGATGGAGTTTGCTGAGGTAGTCTCATAAGCAGCACTTGACGCCGCAGCGATTGAGTTCACAGGGACGATTGACTCAAGAATGCGGTGTTGAAAGCCTTGAGCGTTGAAAGTCTCCACGTCTGCGCCCGAGTGGTATGCCCCGTCGTCGTCGTCACCTTGGTCATCGTCCATGTACACATCCTCATCTTCGCCTTCGAAAACATTAACTTCCACCATCTGCTTCTTCTTAGAGTGGCAGTTGGAATGAGCCACAATAGGATCAAGCTGCACGACGTCGCCCTCCTCAACTGGTGGGGTTAGTTTCGATGCAACAGGTCCGAAATGATTTTCAATCGACTTCGCGACGTCAAGCAAATCTGGCTCGTTCTGATTGAGGAGCCCAAACTCCTTCCCAGAGCGGATGATTGCGGCCATCATTCTTGGATCCAGCGGGTGTGGGGTAACGTATGCTGCGACGTTGGCTGTAACCTCTTCCGCCGTTGGAAGCTTGACATCAGACATGTCGATCTGAACAAGGTTCATGCCAATGTTGCCGTTACTTCTGGCAGCGAATTCGCACGACTCTCCAAAGTCCGAGAGCTTGTTCAGAAGAATCCAATTGGTTCTGGACCTCTTTCCGTACTGCGAAGTTCGCTTTACGAAGGCCTCATTGTCTGCCTTCTGCCTCTCCTTCTTACCCTTCACCTCATCCTCCCATGTTCTAGCATCTTCCGGCTCCGAAGCAGCATGTTGCTTAGCTTTCTCATTAGCAGCTTCCTCCGCCGTCTTCTTCTTCTTCGCCTCCTTCTGTTTCAGTTCAAAGAGCTTTTCCTCAGCCTCAACTTGTCGTTTACGAAGTACAGGTGTGAACTCCACATGTCTTGCCACCTGTGCGTTTTTGATAGCAGTGGCTAGTTCCGCCTCAGTCTTTATGCCATTCTCCTCCATGAGTTTTGCGATATAAGCTGCGGTATCTTTTTGCCTCTTGTGCCACTCCCAACCAGGAGAGCCGAAAGGATATTGCTTCTTTGAAGAGAGTTCAGGATGCTGAATCTCCTCCAAAATCTTCTTAGCACAAAACTGGAACAGCTCTTGGCCTTTGTACTCAGTAATGACTTTATCCTTTGATGGGGCAGCCTTTGCTGTATACTTCGGACCTGGGCCTCTAGGAGCCTGGGGACCACGTTGAAGCCGGGCTTGCTTGGCCATTTTGCTCTCCCTACGCGCAGCCTCGGCTCTTCTTTTCTCAAGACGGAGCAAATCTGGATCTTGGCGCCTAACCTGCGTGGCTGATGATTGCGTTTCTGTTGACCTGTGGTTCTGTGCTTTATTGCCACTTAACAAAGGAGTTTTTGGGGCTGTGACGGAAGTCTCATGCACAGACATAGAGCTTACGCTCCCTTCTGGAACGGATGGAACGGCCCAATCATTGTCGTCTTGGAAACCGGTGTTGGCAAAACATTCCCCAACAGACACATCCCCCGAGGTTGGAGCTCCATTTGCAATCACAGAACTTGTGCTCGTCTCTGGGCCAGATGTAATTCCCCAACCCCTATCATCTTGGGCAGTTGCTGTGGGTGCCGTCGACGAGGCTTTACTCACAGACAAAGCACTTGTGCTCACATCTGGAACAGATGCAACATCCCAGCCATTGTCATCATGCTGGAAGCCAGTGGTGGTAAGATCTACATCGGCATGCACATCTCCTGAGGTAGGAGCTGCCGTTGGAGCAGTATCCCATACGATGGTATAACTGCTGTGATGGCCTGAGGTGGAAACTTCGGCAGCTGGGATGTTACTGGTTGCTGTTGGCAGTGTGCTCGCCATATCGTTTGAGGTAGTGGTGCCCTCCACATATTTTGGTTGCCCACTCTCATAATCATGGAGAACAGTCTCCCAGCCATCCACGGGTGTAGATGGTGCTGGTCCAGGAGCATCCCATGAGTTAGCAGACACAGCCGAGTTTTGTCTTTTTGGAGCACCACCACATCTCATAGCAGCCGGGGCAGTAGGAATCCTATCAGCAGCTGGGGTAGTAGGAGCACCAAGTCTACACAAAGATGGACCTGTAGGTGGAGGATCATCCCAGTCATCGCTGCCAGTTGAACGTCTGACTGCTGGAAGACACTGCTGAAACATCCTTCTAGCAGCATCAGTAACAACTGGTCTGATCCCTATCACAGAACTCTGCTTCTCCTGCATACTTACCTCTAAGCCATTGCCACCCAACTTGAAGGAACCAACCCTTGCTCCAACAGGAGGATGGTTAGGGGGTGGCGGTGTTGGCTCAGGTGTCCCATCTCGGGCCTCAGTAGCCAGCATGGCATTGCCCTTACGGGCCTCGAGGGTCATGATTGAGAGGTCCTCGACAAACCTAGGTGTTCCTGGTGGCCAGCTTGGGGTGGAATAGGGGCGCCTTGGTTGTTGGGTAGGCTGCCCATCCATGATTTCTCCATGTTCAGAGGGTTGAGGAGCACCACCAAGAGTCATGACCTCTTCAATGGGTCCCGACACATCCATTCTCTTATCTGCTTCATGGGATATACAAGGCATGGGACCCTCTATGCGTTGTGCAACAGGAGCAGTATTAACCGACATAGTGTCAAAGTTATCCTTTTTTTGGGCATTGAACTCATCGAGTAGGGTTCTCTCTCCATACACAACGCGTCTTCTCTTATGAACTTGGGAGCCAGAGCCGGTGCTCAAAGTTGGTGAGACTTCACGGCATCTCTTGGGGTCAGAGTGGCTCATTTTGGATGGTGTTCCTTTGTTTTCAAATTCCTTGGATTTTTGGAACAAAGGGGTTGATGTGCTTCTGGAAAGACCAGCAGTGCTTGACGTCTTGTTCTCGGACCTTCTGTCCTTCTGTCTTGGGTTAATTTATGCTCCATCGGTGGAAAAAGGTCGCTTACCCTTGCAGGGGAACTGCTGTTCTCCCTGTCTCTGCTTCTATGTCTACTTCTGTCACCGGGTCTATAACTACCGTAATCATCTCCCTATTCAGTGTCAATGTATGGGGTGTGCAAAGGAATGGAGTTCTTACCCTGTGGCTGTATCTGTCATTATCCCTTCTGTCTGGCCTATGGGAGCCTGGCGGCATGGTGGCGGTTATTACACGCGGTAGCGTCTAATAAGCGCGATAATCGCCCAAAACGGTGTGGTATGGCAGTGTTGTAAGTGTCCCTTGAAGCGGTTCGGAAATTGCTCGGAAGGACTGATGTAATTACTGGGATAGCTCTAGCAATAGACTGGGTACAGTAATCTAATAGTAGAATGCGGTAAATAGCCTTGGTAGTGATTGTGGTTGAAACTGCTTGTGTAACCAGGCAGATCCTTGATGGTCTCGACTAGTACATCAAGTCCAGGAATGCGCAAACTCCGGAAATTTTCGAATATCTAAGTGAAAGTAAAACTAGACTCTTGAGAACTATGCACTTGGCGTGTTCGGTATGGATGGATGTGTTAGAGGTGTTCGTAGCTTGCGGCCGTTTGCCTAAAACGGAAGCAGGCTCGCCTTTGTGCAGATGCAGCTTGCTATTTTGTCGATACGAAGTTTTCAATCGTCGTAAAATGATTGAAGTTGATTGATAACTTGTTTTTTGACCAGATAACAGGGGTATTGCTGTCGTTGGAGTGTTGGGTAAAAAAGGTGGTGGTGAAAGAGAGAAAGAGGGCGGGAAGGGAAAGTAGAAGGTGCCAGGTAGGTGGTGTCGGCCTTCCGACCACCACGCCCTTGTTTTTTAGACTGCAACACTAAGTCTCGCTTAGCGAATAGACAAGGTGGGCAAGTTACTTAAATGAACGCTTGTGTTAAATGCTTCAAAGGAGCACTCACTGCTTGTCGAATTGTTGGAAACAATGGCAAATCTGGCATCAACGACTGCCATTAACCACCAACAACACGACATAAGGGCGATGAAAATCTTGTTAGGTATCCTCAAAGAGACCTCCTGCCTTCAAAACCTCAGCATTATTGTGTGGGCGACATCGGTGTAGCGGCAGCAACATCTGAAGTCTACTAGCAAGGATGATTGCCGGCAACATGTTCATCGAAGCTTCGATCTATTCTCATAAGGACGGCCGTCAAGATGCAAATAAACCACTTACTCAATGTAACAACTTAAATTACTTGCCACATGTCGTTGATGCTGCAAGAATCGGCGAGGAGAATGAATCAGCATACCTCGAATGCCAATACATCTCAGACTACAGAATGTCACACCACAGAAAAGTCGATGATCGATGAACGTTCTGTGATGGAAAAGTGGACGGCGATTTAGGAGAGATTTTTTTCATGATGACATTACGAGGCCACACCAGCAGGGTCGGCAACAAGTATGCTGCCTCCTGGTTGAAGCGTAACAGAAGCGGACAACTGCGCAGATATTGACAAGTTTTGGCATTGGCAGCACCATGAATCCTAAATCCTGCAAGCTCACTGACAAGTTCTTGCGTCGACTTCAAGCGTCAGCAGTGATGCAGTAATGCCTCACATTCAGGAGCCGGCAGAGATGGTGGCGGCTGTAGACAATAGTTTAAGCCCATGGCAAAATTTCTCTCGCTTGCTGATGACCGGCTGTCTTCAACGATGTGAATAGCGAGCTACGCTGCACACCAGGACTCTGGCAGGAGCATAGCAATCTGACAATGAAATATCTTCTTCGTTATGCCATCAGCGCTCGTTGGTAGCCACCTCACACTGATGTGCACATCGAGCTACGTGAGTAACCCTAATGCACTCAGTAGCCAGTGGTCTGGCAATCCGACAATTGAGTCCAGGTCAGCACTGTCACATAAGTAACAATTTCGGTAAGAAGCAATCATATTATTTATTATGTTCTGACAATTAAAATGGGAACTTAGCTAGATGCCTCAGTTCAGACACTATGCCATTCATCTGCTAATCCGCAAGTGGCCAGCGCGGTGGGCTTCAGCTGGATCATCTAAGGCCACCAGACTGCGCGGTCGTGGTGCTATGTTTCAAAATGCACAGCAGTCAACCTGAGGGCTTTTTCCACAGTACCGCCTGATACGAAGAGGCGTCCTCCAGGGGTTCATTTAGACAGTTCATGCCGCATTTCTTCTTGCAGATTGGCAAGTATATTGTTTAAGTAGGGTGCTTTGCTTTCTTTTCGGCTGAAGTCCGGTTGGTATTATCCATTTACATTATACCTTGAGTATTCTTACATACCTGGCCACTGGTGCTCGTTCAAGCTCTAGGAATCGTCGGCAGATGGTCGTCTCTCTTCTTCTCCAACTCATCCATATCCAAATGGTCGCCTTCATCTTCGTCATCATCGTCCTCCTCTTCCGTCTTCTCAACCTCCGTAATCGACGGATCGACATCCTTGTGTCCGTCCACTGCCTCATCTCCCAATTCACTCGCCAGCTCCCTCTCCTCCTCCTTCAGTGTGTCAGCCTCCATAATCGTCTTAGCAGCCGGGTCCATAATCGGCTCCTGCCCATCCTCCGTCGCAAAAGCATACGGACTCGGATCCACCGTTGTCCCCTCCACATCCTTCGCCTCCTCCGCCGCCCTCCTAGCAGCCAACAGCTCTTTCTCCTGCGCATCAGCCTGCGCCCTCAAATGCCTTAACTGCCTCGCTGCCTCCGCCTTCTTAGAATCAAATTTAACATTCGCCAGCGCCTCATCGATCTTCTTCTCTACCAGACCTTTGACATGGAAGGCAAGGGGTTGGGAGCGGAAGACGCCTGCAAAGCGGTAGCTGAGCCACAAATAGAGCGTGATAGCGCTGTGCAAAATCTCTAATCTTGGGAGGTAGTTTTGCCCTGGGACTTCCACGTCCAGAAGCTCCAACTCTAGCTCCTTGATATCCAGTAGATCGGCGTTACTTTGAGCAGCAACGTGGGATGCGAAGGTGATGAGCATATCTTTGTTATTCCTCATGTCTGCGGGACTCGCCATGAATATCATTCTATCCTCTACTGTGAGATCGAATTGCTCAATCGCATCGGCGACCAGAAATTGATCATCCATATCACAGAGGAAGAAGTGCGGACTGGTGGAGGCGATCTCAGGAAGCCGGGTGAGAATATAAGTGAACGGCGTTCCTCTCGGAAAGTATGCAGCGAATCGCTTATATGCCCAAACGGGCGGGAAGATGCCACAGGCTTTGATGGACTCGACTTCGGTCTCCATGGCGGTTTTAAGTACCTGGTGATCGTTCGAGTCGAGAGTGGTGGCAAGCCCGACATTACGTTTTGCTTTCACTGTAACACTAGATGTGCTGTCTGATATCCCCTCGGCAGCAGTCTTGTAGCGCCCAGCGCGGCCAGCAATTTGCTTGATTTCTGAGACGGAAAGTTGGGAGTATCCGCCACGGCCGTTGTATTTGACTGTGGACTCGAAGATGACGCGGCGGATACCAAGATTGAGACCCATCCCCACAGCATCCGAGGCGACTAAGAAGTCGTAGTCGTTATTTGGGTCGTTGAAGAGAGCTGCTTGCTGAGCACGAATCTCCGGGGGAAGGGACCCGTAAATGATTGCACAGCGTTTCCCTGTGGTGCTTTCAATCTCTTTCTTCATGGCGTGAATGGCGATGCGCGAGAACAAGATAACTGCATCGCCCTTCTCAAGCTTGTCCAGCTTCCCACCAAAACTCTTGCCCATTGTCTCAAGAGGCGTGAGACGGTTGTAGGTGTGTACAATGCACTCATCACCCATCTCTTTGCATAGCTTTTGGACGAGTTCCACTGTCCTAAGCTCCCCACAGAGGTGGACTTCTTTAGCCTGGACTCCCAGAAATGCTTGCGTCCATGCCCATCCACGGCTCTCGTCTGCCACCATTTGAATTTCGTCAATGACTGCAACATCGACTATCTTGTTGAGGGGCACCATTTCCACCGTGCAACTGCTCATGTGGCCCCTATAGCCCTCTGGAATCCTGCGCTCCTCTCCGGTGATAAGCGCGCAGCATTTCCCTTTAGCATTGAGTCTAGAGTAGACTTCATGGGCAAGAAGGCGCAGTGGACCCGCATAGATTCCAGACTTCGCTTCTTCCAGACGCTTTAGAGCATGGTAGGTCTTGCCCGAGTTGGTCGGCCCAACGTGCAGATGAATCTTGCGCTGCATCGCCCTCGCATTGGGATACCATTCTATAGGATATCTCAGATCTGCAAACGTCTTTGGGCTACTAAGCCCCTCTTTCGAGATCTGCCTAGCATTGATGTGATCAATAAGCAGATTTCTGAGCTTATTCCTCACTCCGCCCTTCTTCGATGCATCGTGGTAAGCTTTCCTGAGTTCAGACACTATACGTCTCGCTTCTACACGTTGTTGCTCGGCAAGGAGCCTGGCTGCGGGATTTCTGGAAAACTCCAGTGAACCCTCGCGACCTGCTCTGATCTCCTCGTCTTGCCATGCCTTTGCCACGATCACCCAGAACTCGTCCGCCACCATCTTGAACTCGCTTTCATTTGTGATGCCTGCTATCTCGCCAAGCCGTGATAAGTTATCGTCGCCGGTGAAAGTCCCGGCGGTCATATCTGAAATCAGCTTATTGTATTGGTCATGGATGAAAGTATACATTCTGCCAGGAGTCGACATTTCAAGCTTGAAAGCCGCGCGACGGGCAGTTTCGCCTGGTGCGGCTGTGGGCTTGAGAGGGTCGGCAAAGTCGAGTCGAATTTGTCGATTAGCTAGCTCAGCACCATGCTTGTGCTCTAGCGCTCTCTTAGCTTCCTCCGTCGATGCGAACTGCACATAGCCGTAACCCCTGCCGGCCTCAGCATCATTAGGCCGCTTGATCCGAACATTCATGATAGAGCCGCAGCTTTTAAAGAACTCGCGGAGCCCGGCCTCATCGACGCTTGTACTCAGACGGCCAACAAACAGAGTATCAGATTCAGGGTGCTTGGGCTTGTCCTGCACTGGGCGACGAACTCGAAAGGGTGGGTTGTCTGCATCTTTACTGTTCAAATATCAGTTACACGGTCATAGCAGGATCTGAGAATGCTCACCGAAGCTTCTTGTAGTGTGATCTCACTATTTGTAAATCCCCATCCCTTGAGTTTCCCCTCTCCCCCAAGATACTGGTGTAGTGGTGGTCCTGTGGCTTGGAACGCTCAGAGTATTGCCTTCTTTGCACATTTACTGCCACGTGGGACAAACGCCCTTCAGCAGCACGGGAGGCACATATGAGGCATTTTCCACCACCTCTTGTGGCTAACGACATCTGCTAATCGGTTTCGCAATGAAGCTATGCTCGACAAGGCTCAGAATATCTTCCTGGCCCATGACGGATTGAGTATCTCGCGGCCCCGGCGGATCGATGCTCCGACCCATCTGCCCAGCCTCGTCTCTGGCCCCGCAAACTCCAGTTTCCCACCAGCGACTAATCCACTTTAGCCTCGTGAAAGGCGGTTGCTCACGGCAGAAATAACGTGGTGCTAGAATGAGTTTAGTCGACCTTATTCTGCCGCTGAATGCCTCTTTAAACGTGGATTTTCCAAAGTCCCAATCTCCAAGGTTGTGGAGGCTATTTGCACCGACATAAACAAACAAAATGTCAAAACGCGCACCATTAGATACCGTTGATGGCCACGATGCCTACCTGAAGCGACAGAAGCTGTCGCATGGAGGTGCACCAGCTGGCGCAGTACAAGAAGATATTCAATCGAGTCGGCAATTGCAGACGCTGCTTGCTTTCAAGCAGGAGGACGGCGGATCCAAGCATGGTCAGAATTATCCCAACCAGTTGTTCATGAAACACTGTTGGACAATGTAAAAAGGTGGGCTTTCTGTGCTAACTCTTCCCAGGAATTCAATCATTAAAGGGCTTCCTCGATGGCATACAGGAAGATCCGCAATCCAGCAAGGTTTCAATTCTTAGAGAGTACCTCCAATCGCAAGTACCAGATGATGAGGAAGATAAAACCGCAGTTTATCTGCCAGATTTGATGCAAACATGGAGTTACGCCGCCCAAAAGAACATCGACACTCTGCTCTCAGCCGTCCCAGCTGTCCTTGCACTCCTTTTCAAGGTCATGTCGACAAAGTTAGAGCTTGCGCCATATGGAGTCAGACTTGGAAGAACCCTGTTGATGAAGCAGCAGTTGGAGCTCATCTCCCGCGGGACGACGACGACCAAGACCAAAGACTTTGTTATCTCACCAGCCCTCAGACTCCTGAGAGAGGTTGTCATATTCGACGGCGGCATACTTGCAAAGGCTGTCTTCCGCGCCCGCGATGAGAGCCTGAAGGGGCTTGCTCGTAATTTGGGCATTAGATATGCCGGAGAGGGTCTTGAACAGCGCAAGAAGCCATCAGTCCGCACAAACGCTATGCGCATCTTCCTCGCTCTTCTCAAATTCCTGCCGGCAGAGCTTAAGAAGGAGCTGTTGAGGCAGCGCGATATTGTTTCTGGAGCGACTCGTGATATCAACCGTGATCCGCCATATTTGATCGTGGAGTTCTTGGATGCGACCAAGACATATGTTTTGAAGGATGAAGCTCTACAGCGTGATGGCAAGTCGAAGCTGCTCAATTCCTCAAATCTTGCTAGAATTGTTCAGTTGTACGGTTATACGCACGTGGATGAGGAGATGCCAGAGGGTGCTAAGAGCATCGACACGCTCGTCAACGAGTGGCTTGTTCTTGCTTGCACATCTGCCGACCTCGGACTGTTGTATCGCCAGACTGGCTTTTACCCAAAGGATGTCAACGCGGATGACACTGGTGGCTTTGTTGGCAAGAACAAGTATATCGACCTTGGCTTGGACAGCATGGATTGGACCGACAAATACAACGAGAAGGTCCCAGTCAGAAACGCGGTTCTCTCCGATTTCATCCAAACGCTGCGCCCCTGGTCCAGCACCGATCAGTCCGATCTTCTGCTGTCCATTTTCAAGGCCGCCCCTGAGCTCGTGGCAGACTACTTCTTCAAGAAGAAGAGTTTCACTTTCGATCCAAAGTTGACTGCTACATGGATGGGATACTGTGCCTTCCTGTTCTCTGCAATCGCGCTCCCAGTGCCGGAGTACTTTGGCCATAAGGAGAGATACGGACGTGCTCCACCACCAACTCCAATTGTCATTGAGAGCACATCGCCTCTTCCAATGAACCAGAAGGTTCTCACGCGTTGCTTAGGTCAAAAGCACCCACTCATTACCTTCTTCGTAGTCCGCCTCCTCACCATTGCCTTCCAAAAGCTGCAGAGAATCCTTGCCATGTATCGCGAGGCCTCTGGATCCTCGAGTCTCTGGGTTGAGGCTGCTGAACAGCTCAAGGCCGAGTTTTGCCGCAGATGCCCAGCGATGAAGGATGCCATCCTTGCTTTCAGAGGTATCGATGAGTCCAGCATTCTTCAGAAGCAGGCCGCTAGCAAGCTGCTTGTTATGTACTACGAGGTCGTCCCAGAACTTGCATTGGAGGCCAGCTTTGATGTCTCTGCACCATTGGCAAAGACCCTGCAGCTTTTGGAGACCGACACTATTTCGCCACAGGACAAGGCCATGCGTGTTATGCAGGCTGAAAGCTTGTTCCATATTGCACACTGCTCGCCTGGCATGAAGTGGTTCAGCAAGGCCGAGGGCTTATCTTTGTCACCATTCACCTACATGCTCCGCCTTCTCGCCGAGGCGTCTGCAGATGTGCCACTGCTCAAGCTTCGTTCCATACTCGATGCTCTCGTCAAGGAGAACGGAATTTTGCAGTCGACCACGAAGCTGCCAGCTGTTGATGCCCTCGTTGCAGCCATCAAGGCCAGCGACAACACCACCGACGCCGTCCTGCAATTCATCGACAACTGTGCCCTCCGCTGCTCCACCGCACCAATCAAGTACATCGACGCTCTCGAGCAAGAATACAGCTCTCTCCGCAAAGCTGACAATGAGATTCCGCTCCAACAACTCCCAATCTCCCTCCTTCATTTCGTGATGCTGGAGCAGTTCCCATTCGTTATCAAATCCGCGGATGAGGCTAAGATCTCAGCAATCTCAAACTCCGTCGCGAAATACCTCGCCGCGTCCCTTAAGATCCACGAGGATAAGCACCTCATCAAGTCTCTCACCAAATCCCTTGCTTCGGCCGCAGCCCCAGCATCAAGCGCCGCAAAGACGATCGAGAAGTCCAAGAAGCTAATCGACACCGTTGAGATCGCCTCGCGTCCAGAGCCAGTGGCATGTAAGAAAAACACCATCACCAATGCAGCAGCAGAGGAGGCCGCGAAGCAGGAGATTGCCATGCAGCTGTCCTCAATCTCCCAACCCGAGTACGAAGACACTGCGCCACTTGCGAAATGGGTAGGCAAGGAGATCGAGCCGCTGATTGAGGATAATTACACGACCAATTTGATTCATCTTCTCTCATCCCTCACGCTGTCGGCACGTCTGCAGGCACATCATGCACTGCAGAAGATTTCTTTCCAGCTCAAGTCTAGTACGTACCCAGAAAAGGAGCCAATCTGGCTCCTCCTGTGTGAATTGCTGGAGACTTCCAAGCCAGTCATCCAATCCGGGCCAATCCCCTGCACAATCTCCAACTTCGCAGCCTCCGCAGTCAAGGTCCTGATCGACCCACTGCATGTCCTCTATCCAAAGGTCAACCACTTCCTCACCCTCGGACCAACGTGGGATCTTGATAAGCTGCCTCTCGTACACGTCGTTATCTCCACGCCCCCATCGCTGGATGACGCTCGAGATGAGGAGCTGGAGTGGTTACTGGAGTATTTGCACACTTCCCTCGTTGGCACCACCGAGTTAGGCATTTACCATAAGCGTCGTGTCTTTGAGAAGACCTTAGGTCTATACAGCAACGTATACCTCTCGGACTTGCTCCGTGAGAGGGTCCTCCAGATTCTCTGGCAAGCCACAGAGGTTGAGGGCGGTAGCGAGACGCTGTTGACTAGGTTCGGTGTCGTGAGCTGGTTGAGCGCGCAGGTCGCGGTGGAGGGTAAGAGGGGCTTGGTGGCCAGAGTGCTGTTGAAGAAGTTGTTGGATACATGTAACGAAGAGCGCCTCGAGAAATGGGCCGGACAAACTTTGAAGCAGATTTTGGACGGACTGGTTATGGAGGCTAAGAAGTAGGATTGTAGATACCATATTTTGAAAGCAAAAAGCAAATGTTGACCATAGTCGACGTGGGATATCAGAATCTAGATTGAGTAATCAGTTGATAATCTCAAGCGAATAATCGTGAGAGGTTATATCTCGACTCAGAGGAGTCTAAGCATGGTGTGATTTTAGTGCAAACCGATTGGCATCATTGGCTCCCAAATAACCTTGCAGAGCAACTCCCAGGCCGCTGTCTATGTGGGAGATCTTGGTGGCGGTAGTTGATGATATCCTAATGGATGCTAATAAGTCAGCTATCTGTAGTTTCATTAACGATATCAATTTTGAGTTCTTGTCTTTTCTTTCGGGTGACGACTACATCCCAAAGGCTGGATAACTGATCAACTTTATGGAGTCTCTATAAGAATGTCAATTTCTAAGTTCTCGGGGGGGTTTTGAGCCGAGACCATATGTGCAGATGGCCAGCTAACCGGTTTGCTATCTGAATTTCCAATTTGCATATACAATTCTACATTCTTGATGTTAAAGTGGCTTGCTAACTTATTCGCACTCGCGAGCAGTTTTATCTCGGGTTAAGTCTCTCGTGACCCCGGCCTTCAAGCTTATAATTCGTGACGGTAATGAAAAAAATCAAAGTGGCCATTTAGATATTGCAAAGCCACAAAGTGGCACTTTAATAAACCACTAACCGAAAAGTGGCATTTGGGTAATTTTTCGTTAATTCTGTTGTCCCAGGGCCGCAGCATTCTCTCTCGGAATCTGCTCCTCAACCTCAGCACTCTCGCTTTTCATCCCTCTCGCCCAAGACTCAACGTCACTCATAGGGAAGTCGACCCAGACAGCTTTCTCCTCCTTGCCTCCAAAGGGAGCATAGTCCCTCGGCAATTTCCTGCCGAAGAACACATTATATGGCGTTAGTGCTGCCGGTAGGCCACTGTTTCACCTCGGGTTAAGGTCGCGCACCATTCCTATCAAATGATGTTTCCAGCTATCCGTTCCCGTGTCCATCCTCATCTGTAACACCCGTTTGTTGAACGTTTGTGCTCGCGACTTCGCCGTACCCAGCGCAATGTTGTTATTCCATTCTTCACACAGCTTTTTCACTTTGCCTTTGAACACCGAATCATTGCTCACATACCTATTTCTCATCAACATCACATAACCCTCTAGACTCACCCTGGCCGATAACAAAAATATGGAGCTACATGCAGATTCATCGGCGACCCAACATCACCAATCCACTGGTTCAAAATCCTCGCAACTTCCACATCACTCTTCGCCTTCAAAGCATGAAGCCATATGGATTTCGAGAATAGATCTCGGATTTGCATGATCCAGTTGTACTCTCCGTCTGGTGAGGAGCGAATGTCGACTACGTTTATTTAAACCACTTCTCGGCAGTGGTTGCTTTTGTTACACTTTATGCGCGAGATCCCTTGTTTGACAACGGAATCCATGTCAGGCGAGAGATCATCTGTCCTTAGAAAACGCATAGCCGGTGTTGTAGACGTGAGCAGCTAATAGGTGGTGGACGTAATTAAAGGTTGTGTGATAAAAAGGTCAAGAGGAAAACCGTGGAAAGCACGAGTGGTGTGTGTTGGGTCACAAATGCAGGCAGAAGACGAATCGGTGGAAGGAAGGTCTATCTTCGTCCACCTTGTGCCACCAACAAATACTTGACCCATTTAGGACTAGAAAAAGCATTATAAGGCGGCGGCTGGTCATATACAGTAGTTGGGTGGGTGACCACCAGCGAACACCCGCCGTTTGCACGTTTTTCATTTCTTTTTCGGACTAACCCCGCTGTCAACCCACACGCCTCAGCCTCGTCAGTTGGCCGCCATCAGGCGGGCGACATCGAGACTAGTGGGTTTAATCTCTTTTCAGACACATGCAGATGGCCGACACCTTGGGAGTTGAGATCTGGCAGGATGGACCCTGCATATTTCTGAACTAATGAAGAAAGCTTCACATGTGAGATCTGGAAAAAAAACCTGCAAGGTATCTTGAAATGTGATGTCGTGGTAAATGTCAGAAAAAGTCAGAATGTTGGAGATGCGACTAGTGTGTGAGCCAGGGTGGACTGTGAACTGTGTTTCAATATACCACGCCGTCAGAGTAATCGTGGCCTGCTGCTAAGAGCGCAAAATAATAATGATTGTGCGACAGATGTAATGTCTGACGACCGAAGTAAGGAAGCTAGAAGGGCCGATAAATAGTATACATGCTCTTCCAAGGAGATAGAAATGCAAGCTTTTTTGCAGCGTTAGCAAGTGGATGGATGAGAAATATGAGTGGCAGATGTGAGCTCGAGCATGCCGTGTGCGATGTTACGAATGTAGTGTCAATGCGCCGAAACATACCTACCATTATTATTTTGCCTCAGGAAAACTGCGTGGTTAGTAACTATCGCCTAAAGCCAATGTGGGGCCGTAAAAAACAGTACCATAATACCACATCAAATCACCGAGTCACGCACTTTCAACCAGCATTAGCATCTTCGAATCGGATATTGAAGCATTTAGTGAGACCAACCCTTGGTATTTTTTGGACTATCGCTGCCGCATAAAACTACAATTGAATGAACGCCGGAAAGAAGATTCGTGGCCTGGGCTGCTATGTGCACGCCTGACATGTTCGTGGTGGATCGCCGTCCTGAGACGACGACAACTAGTAGCGATATCTCGTGGAGTAGTCTAGAGCAGACATTAGCATATATGTTAGCATATCGCGGTAAGGTGCACATACCCTTTGGGCTGACAACGAGACCTCTGCCCTTCTTCGCGCCACGGTAGATGGTCTCGATGATATCGATCAACTCCTGCTTGTCCTCGAGAACCCAGTTGAGCTTGTTATTGTTACCAGTTCCGAAATCACACATCATGTGTTTATTGCGGAAGAAAAACATCAAGGTGACAGGGTCGTAAAGCTCGTACATCTGCTTGAAGTCCGGGACTTGGTCGAGGTCGCAAACGTAGATGACGGCGAAGTTCTTAACGCGGTCGGCAATGCCTAAGAAGGAAGTTAGTATATGCAAACAGACAGAAGACGGTGAGAAAGGAGAGGCATACGGTAAAGAACCTCATCCTGGCGCATGCAGTCTGGGTCCCAGTCGCGGCCAAAGCGGATGACAACGAGGCGCTCCTCCTCGGAGAGGATTGCCTGGTCGACATGCCAGCCGGTGACCAAATGAGGAAGGACGACAGAACCCATAATGAAGTCGTGGTATCTGCAAAGAAGTCTGACTTGTGTCGAGATCGGAGTGATGTTGAGATGTTTGTCGTTGAGCTGTTAAGGTGTCTCAAGACGTCACAACGAGGCTGTGGTTGAAAGCCAACGCGTAAAGTGGTTTGGGCCTGAGGTTTCACATGGCTGGCCCGGCAGTCTGCACATTACTTTTGGCCAGGTTCCGCGGTCGGGTGCCGTGACGCTTTGACCACAATTTAGGGCCCAAAGTTTTCCTTAGCGCGAATTTCCCACCGACTGAGTATAATTATTTCTACTCCAACCTCAAACTTTTTCGCTTTCTCTTTCGAGAGGTTTAGGCAAATCAACGAATTCACAGGCGACGACTAGCACTGATTCTTATTACTCATTCGCCTTATCCTTCTTCGCTTATCACGAGTCACCACCACAACTACACTTGCAACTCAGGCGGCTCTCGGGCTTGTCTCGAACATCTTCCGACTCCTACTCATAATACTCCACCAGCTCGTCGTCAGTATCTCATACAGAGCAATTCTTAATACACAATGGCTCCAACTACTTTTGTCCCAATCTCTGCCCAGCTGAGTGGTAACAGCGTCGGCGAGGAGCGCCTCGTTGCTCTTGAGCTCGAGGATGGAGTCGTCTACCAAGGTTACAGCTTTGGTGCACAAAAGTCCGTCGCTGGAGAGCTTGTCTTCCAAACCGGAATGGTCGGTTACCCAGAGTCCATCACCGATCCTTCGTACCGGGGACAAATCTTGGTTATCACCTTCCCACTGGTTGGTAACTACGGTGTCCCTTCCCGCGATGAGATGGACAAGTACCTCAACGACATCCCAGCCCACTTCGAGGCATCTCAGATCCACGTCGCAGGTATGGTCGTCGCATCCTACGCCGGAGAGAACTACTCTCACTACCTTGCCACCTCTTCACTGGGTACGTGGTTGAAGGAGCAGGGCGTTCCAGCCATCTACGGTGTTGATACCCGCGCACTCACCAAGCGCATCCGTAACGAGGGATCTATGCTCGGAAGGTTGCTCCTGTCGAAGGAGAACGCGAAGGTCGAGCCATCGACCACTCTCACTGAGGATTGGCAGACCAGCTACGATGTTGTCGAATGGTCCAACCCAAATGCAACTAACTTGGTCGCAGAAGGTAAGCAACATCTCACGTCTCTACGATGCACAATCTGACCTGATATAGTCTCAATCAAGGAGCCAAAGCTTTACAGCCCACGCCCAGAGGATACTCTTTACCACCCATCAGGACGCCCACTGCGCGTCTTGTGCTTGGATGTCGGACTCAAGTACAACCAACTTAGGTGCCTCGTCCGCCGCGGCGTTGAAGTTCTCCGTGTGCCATGGGATTACAACTTCCCAGCCCTTGCTGGCAAGGATTACGACGGTCTCTTCATCTCCAACGGTCCAGGCGACCCAGCCATGATGACCAAGACTGTCAACCACATCAAGGCCGCAATTGAGGAGAACCACACCCCAATCTTCGGTATCTGCTTGGGACACCAACTGCTCGCCAGAGCCGCCGGCGCCAGCACTTTGAAGATGAAGTTCGGTAACCGTGGACACAACATTCCGTGTACCAACCTGTTGACTGGAAAGTGCCACATAACTTCCCAGAACCACGGTTACGCTGTCGACACTGCCTCCCTTCCATCTGGATGGGAGGAGCTCTTCGTCAACGCCAACGATGGATCCAACGAGGGTATCCGTCACGTTGCGCGCCCATACTTCTCCGTCCAGTTCCACCCAGAGTCCACCCCAGGCCCAAGAGATACTGAGAACCTCTTCAACGTCTTCATTGACACCATTGTTAAGTCGTTGAAGAATACCAATGAGATGAAAGTCCCAGTGCACTTCCCAGGTGGAGTCGCTGCCGAGAACAAGAAGCTCAACCCACGCGTCCACCCAAAGAAGGTCTTGGTCCTCGGATCCGGTGGTCTTTCCATTGGCCAGGCCGGTGAGTTCGATTATTCTGGCTCCCAGGCCATTAAGGCATTGAAGGAGGAGGGTATCTACACCGTTCTTATTAACCCAAACATTGCCACCATCCAGACTTCTAAGGGTCTTGCCGACAAGGTCTACTTCCTTCCAGTCAACGCAGATTTCGTCCGCAAGGTCATCAAGTACGAGCAGCCAGATGCCATCTACTGTACCTTTGGTGGGCAGACCGCTCTTTCTGTCGGTATCCAGCTCAAGGATGAGTTTGCCGAGCTCGGTGTTCAGGTTCTTGGTACCCCAATCGATACCATCATCACCACTGAGGATCGTGAGCTTTTCGCCAGATCCATGGAGTCGATCGGCGAGAAGTGCGCCAAGTCAGCCTCAGCCAATAACATTGACGAGGCTATGTCTTGCGTCAATGACATTGGTTTCCCAGTCATCGTCCGTGCTGCATATGCTCTCGGCGGTCTCGGGTCCGGCTTTGCCGATAACGAGAAGGAGCTCTACGATCTCTGTGTGAAGGCTTTCGCTGCCTCTCCGCAGGTTTTGATCGAGCGCTCCATGAAGGGATGGAAGGAGGTTGAGTACGAGGTTGTCCGCGATTGCCAGGACAACTGTATCACCGTTTGTAATATGGAGAACTTCGATCCTCTCGGTATTCACACCGGAGACTCTGTCGTCGTCGCCCCATCCCAGACCTTGTCTGACGAGGATTACAACATGCTCCGCACTACCGCCGTCAACGTCATCCGCCACCTTGGTGTCGTTGGTGAGTGTAACATCCAGTACGCGCTCAACCCATTCTCCCAGGAGTACTGCATTATCGAGGTCAACGCCAGATTGTCCCGTTCTTCTGCTCTCGCTTCCAAGGCCACCGGATATCCATTAGCCTTCATCGCTGCCAAGCTAGGTCTTGGTATCCCATTGAACGAGATCAAGAACTCCGTTACCAAGGAGACCTCAGCTTGCTTCGAGCCTTCCTTGGATTATGTTGTCGTCAAGATGCCAAGATGGGATCTCAAAAAGTTCAACCGTGTCTCCAATCTCCTCGGCTCCTCCATGAAGTCAGTCGGTGAGGTTATGAGCATTGGTAGAACTTTCGAGGAGGCCATTCAGAAGGCTATCCGCTCGATTGACTTTCACAACCTTGGATTCAACGAAACTGAGCAGGCGCTGATGTCCATCGATGATGAGCTTCAGTTCCCATCTGACCAGCGTCTGTTCGCCATTGCCAACGCCATGCACGCTGGCTACTCTGTCGAGAAGATCCACAAGATGACCAACATCGACAGATGGTTCCTGAGCAGACTTAAGGGTCTTTCCGACTTCGCCAAGGACATGACCAAGTACGATGTCAAGACCATTTCCAAGAACCTTCTCAGACAGGCCAAGCAGCTTGGTTTCTGTGATCGTCAGTTGGCCAAGTACTGGAGCTCTACCGAGCTTGCTGTCCGCACTCTCAGAGTGGAGGCCGGCATTACTCCATTTGTCAAGCAAATCGATACTGTCGCTGCTGAGTTTCCAGCTTTCACCAATTACTTGTACATGACCTATAACGGGTCCGACCACGATGTCACCTTTAACGACAACGGTGTCATGGTCCTCGGATCTGGTGTCTACAGAATTGGTTCCTCCGTCGAGTTCGATTGGTGCTCCGTCAGAGCCATCCGCACTCTTCGCGAGAACGGCCACAAGACAGTCATGGTTAACTACAACCCAGAGACAGTCTCCACCGATTACGATGAGGCTGACAAGCTCTACTTCGAGAACATCAACCTCGAGACTATCCTTGATATCTATCAGCTCGAGTCTTCTTCCGGTGTTCTTATTGCCATGGGTGGTCAGACTCCAAATAACATTGCTCTGCCACTTCACCGCCTCAACGTTAAGGTTCTCGGTACGTCCCCAGAGATGATTGACAACGCCGAGAACAGATATAAGTTCTCCCGCATGCTTGACAGAATTGGTGTCGATCAGCCAACCTGGAAGGAGCTTACCTCTTTCGAGGAGGCCAAGAATTTCGCCGACAAGGTCACTTATCCAGTACTTGTCCGTCCATCTTACGTACTTTCCGGTGCTGCCATGAACACTGTCTATTCTGAGCAGGATCTCGAATCATACCTCAGGCAAGCTGCCGAGGTTTCTCGCGAGCACCCAGTCGTTATCACCAAGTACATCGAGAACGCCAAGGAGATTGAGATGGACGCTGTTGCCAAGGATGGCGTTATGGTCGGCCACTTCATTTCCGAGCACGTTGAGAACGCTGGTGTTCACTCTGGTGATGCCACCCTCATCTTGCCACCACAGGATCTTGAGGACACCACCATCAAGCGCATTGAGGAGGCCACCCGCAAGATTGGAAAGGCCTTGAACATCACTGGACCATACAACATTCAGTTCATCGCCAAGGACAACGACATCAAGGTCATAGAATGTAACGTCAGAGCTTCCCGCTCTTTCCCATTCGTCTCTAAGGTCATGGGCGTCGACTTGATCGAGCTTGCCACCAAGGCCATCATGGATATCCCAATCAAGCCATACGCTCCATCCACTCTCCCAGCCGGTACCGTTGGTGTTAAGGCACCACAGTTTTCCTTCTCTCGTCTTGCTGGAGCTGATCCAGTTCTCGGTGTCGAGATGGCCTCCACTGGTGAGGTTGCTTGCTTCGGTCGCGACAAGTACGAGGCCTATATCAAGGCTTTGATATCCACCGGCTTCAAGCTGCCAAAGAAGAACATTCTCTTGTCTATCGGATCCTACAAGGACAAGATCGAGATGCTTCCATCGATCGCTAAGCTCCAGGAGCTCGGTTACAAGCTTTACGCTACTGCTGGTACTTCCGATTTCCTTCAGGAACACGGTGTCAGGGCTCAGTACCTTGAGATTCTTCCAGAGGAGGAGGACCAGAAGTCTGAGTACTCCATGACTCAGCATCTTGCCAACAACATGATCGATCTCTTCATCAATTTGCCATCGGCCAACCGGTACAGACGTCCCGCTACCTACATGTCTAAGGGTTATAAGACTCGCAGAATGGCAGTCGACTACCAGGTTCCGTTGGTCACCAACGTCAAGAACGCCAAGATCCTCATCGAGGCTATTGCTCGCAACTACGATATGGAGATCAGCACCCGCGACTTCCAAGAGACTGATGTTTCTAGCATCCCAGCCAAACCAAGCTCTCCATCTTTGAAGTCCCTGATTGCTCTGTCTCCATTCAAGAACAAGCACATTTTGTCCACTGATCAGTTCACCCGTGCTGATCTTCACCTGCTTTTCTCCGTCGCCCAGGAAATGCGCATTGGTGTCGAGCGCGAGGGTGTCCTTGACCTTCTCAAGGGCCGTCTCCTCTGCACCATGTTCTACGAGCCAAGCACCCGCACCTCCACCTCGTTCGACGCCGCGATGCAGCGTCTTGGTGGCCGCACCGTCGCCATCTCCACCCAGCACTCCAGCGCTGTAAAGGGCGAGTCTCTTCAGGATAGTCTCAGAACGCTCGCGTGTTACGGTGACGCCATCGTTCTCCGCCACCCAGACGAGGACTCTGTAGATATCGCTGCCAAGTACTCCCCAGTCCCAGTTATTAACGGTGGCAATGGCAGTAAGGAGCATCCAACTCAGGCTTTCCTCGACCTCTACACCATCCGTGAGGAGGCTGGAACTGTCAGTGGTCTCACCATCACCTTCTGCGGCGACCTCAAGCACGGCCGTCCAGTGCACAGCTTGTGCAAACTCCTTCAATACTATGATGTCAAGATCCAGCTAGTCTCTCCGAAGGAACTTGCTCTTCCAGAGGATCTTCGGGACATGCTCAAGTCATCCGGTCAGCTCATCGTTGAAAGCACCGAGCTTACCCCAGAGATCGTCGCTGAGTCTGATGTCCTCTACTGCACTCGCGTGCAGAAGGAGCGCTTCGAGGACCCAGCTCTTTACGAGCGCGTCAAGAACGCTATTGTTGTTGACAACAAGACCTTGAAGGTCGCCAAGCCAAAGATGGTTCTCATGCACCCACTTCCACGCAACGAGGAGATCAGCGGCGAGGTTGACTTTGATGAGCGTTCTGCATACTTCAGACAGGTAAGTACCTCGGACTACCTCGACGAATTTCACACTGACACGAAACTCCAGATGCGCTACGGCCTCTACTGCCGCATGGCACTGTTGGCTCTCGTCATGGCACCAATGGAGCAGCTTGTTACCATGCAGCGCGTCTAAATTGCTCGACGGGTCGTGCAGCACAATGTGTATGATTTAAATCTGCAGCGTGTTATAATACTTTCATATCTACGACACTCTTAGAAGGAAACGGAAAAGTTACAGGGACGAGATTACGAAAATGGGTTATGGTTATGGATGCATAGGATGGCGTTTCTCGTTCGGAGTTGGGAGGACATGGCATTTTATAAGCTTTCCGCTTTTGATTTCTTTCCTCGTTGATGGTCCTGCTGAAGCTGGCGGCCATCTACACCTAGAGGATTAGATGAAAAGAGGTTAAATAATAAGCTTTTTCGCTTTTATATTCTTTCCTTGGTTTCCAGACGCTGCTGCTGAAGCTGGCCGGCGTCTGGAGCGGGAACCAGATACTATGAACATTTGATGATTTTAACTGATCGGTGCATACCCAGCTGTGCATCCCAGCAAACAGGTAGGTCTTCGTTACGTGTCATGCGTATGCGTGCCATGTATAATGTATCATCATGGAGTGCGAGGTGCGTTCGGTTTCGGTTTTGCGTACTATACATTTCGTCGTGTGGTTGAGGCCGGTGGCGTTGCGTACCATGGTTTGCATTTCGCATATGTATATTTAGAGTGGCGTTGATTCGACATTTGTTCGATCCGTAGAGTTCGTAAGTAGATAGGTGTAATAAAAATGGATGCGTTAGAGCTGCTTCTGTGTAGTGTTTGTGTCTTTTGTGTTCTGGTTGACAGCTCATTGTTGCTGGTTCATTGGTTCGACACGTTCTGGACGCGCCGGAGAAGATTTTTTGACACGTTAACCGTGGTTTGCGGATGGGATCGTCGGAATGGCGGCTGTCAAATCTGCCATGTTTTCAGTTTAGCAGAACTCGATGTAACCTAAATGTGGCGAAGAGCAATTTGTCAGAGGTCCAGAACAACATGGAAAACAAATATTACTTAGCACGGACTGGTCGTTGCAAGCCTAAGGTTGGACAACTCTCGAGCAAAGCAATCGGACGTCATTGCCTGCTTCGATTTGGCCTGATGATGGTTTTGGAGCCATCTAACTTGCCATTTGGACTGAACGAGCATCGCGAGCGTTTTAAAGGGACTATATGATGTCTGAGGAAGGCTCAAACAGTTAGAAAAGATGACTAGACATATACATGGAGAAGCTAAGTAACTTTACTCTCCCGCCTCGTTCCCGGCCCAAACTGTATCAACAGCTTCCACCAGCTCCTCAAGCAACGCAAATCTCTCCGTGAAATTCTTCAATCCATCACCCAACCCGACCGTCTTATCAGCATCCATGACAACACAGACACTCTGTAACCCGCTCTCCTCAGACGACTTCACCTCTGGCTTTCTCCAAGGACGGAACACATGCAGCACTTCCTCGTTCTTGACTCGGAAGCCCCGTTCCAGGTAGCTGATACGTCTTCCAAGCATACCCTTTCCCATTTCAAAAGAGCTGTTTGTGCGCTCTGAGCAGTATGCCGCGTAAAACTGAAATCCACCAAGAGTTCTTGCAACGGTCTGCGCCCAGTCTTTGCTTTCAGCATCGCACAAAATAGCTAGCTTGTACCTCTTCCTCAGTCTGTCTACGTCCTGGTACTCATGCTAGCTCGCAACGGCGCCAAAAGCATCTGCGTCGGAAGGATGCATGGATGGTGACCAGTTTGAGAAGACCTCATTCCCTGAATGAAGGTATGCCTGTCTCGCTTTCTCGCTGAAGGAAAGGGCAGGCTGGGAAAAGCCGATAGCATCCCAATGCTTAAGGAAGGCGGGAACAATCGTTATTTGGCAATAACCAGGTTGACCAGTGCCGAAGTAGTTGAAGCTCATGAGAGGCTGGAGGAGGTCGATGATTGTGCCGCACGGAGCGATAGAGATGACTTTGTAGGAGGTGTAGTCGATAGAAGCCATAATTTCGATGGCTTGGATTGGTATGAAGTGTAGAAGCTAGTAAGATTATTGTTAAGCACAAGCTAACAGTTTGGTCTAGTTTCGTTTATAAGGTGCCATCACAAACAGACAAAGACTTCCAAACTACAAGATGATTAGACAGCAGCAAACGACTTCCCCTTCCTGCATGCTGCGACGGTGTCAGACTGTACTCAGAAAGCTGCTTAACATGCAAGCCACTTATGCTCCTCTTGTGTGGCTAAACACTTAGCAGCGCTCGTGGTATTTCCGGCAAGATAGGAGAATGACCTCATATTACTGAGCAAATTTAGACAAAAGCAAAAGGTATCATACTATACACTACTACCTGACGGCTACATATCGAGCAAATTGCCATTCCTCGCATCTCCTTGGTTATACCTCTGCCCTTCATTCGGCGCATACTGATTAACCACATATCCGCCCTCACCTCTCCCCACCGTTGGACTTCCACCGAAGCCTTCCTCCCCTTCATTGACATTCATCGCTGCCATCTGCCTGTTGCCAACACCAGCGAAGAACTCATCAGCCGCACTAACAGCTGCCGCCAAGTTTCCATTCTGTCCATTGGCGTGAGCATTCCTGACAGCTGGATCCCCAGACTGGCCTCCATTACCATAGCCATTAGTATACCCCGGCAGCTTGTCCTTCTGCAGCGCTCTCGAATCCACCAGCCTCCTGGCTCTCGCAGATCTGAAAACCTGCTGTACAGGCTTCAGATAGACAGTTGCCAAAGTTCCGATAACAAGACACATCTCCTCCAAAGTCTGTGGATCCAGCTTTTCTGACTCCGCTGTGATTGGCGGCTTCTCGCCCATAACTATCTCCTTTGCTGCTGCCATGTCGGACGAGAGTAAGCGCCAGTACATATATCCTCTGTCTCTGAGGTCCGGGTTGTCCGTGTCTTCCGTAGCCCATTTCAGCACCTTGGGCACCAATTCTTGACCCCTCGTTGGTCTTTGGATGAAGAGCTTAACAGTCGCCGTCAGTAGCGCAAGCTGCACCTCCACCGGCTCGTCTACAAATGTGTCCAAGAAGTCCTCAAGTAGCGAATCCGAGTTCTCGATTCTACCGGCGTACTCTCCGATGATCCAGATCATCGCCGCCTTCGCCTCTGGCTCATCCAAGCTATCCAAATTCTCACACAGCGTCGCGATGATGGATTCGTATTGGTTTGGGTACTTCCTAAAGATATTCCTAATGACCACAGTTGCTTCCTGCACGATGTAAGTGACTTTCGTAGCTACCAATTCCAGCAATGTGGAGATGCAAACTCTTGCAGCTGACTCGATTTTAATAGCCAACTTGCCGATCGCACGGACGGATTTTCGTACAAAGTGTACGTCGATTTCCGTGGCGTATTCACGCAGCTCGGTGAGCACCTCTTTGATGTTGTTCTCGTTTGCTAACATGAAGATAAGCTCGAGCTTCGTGACTTTGACATAGATCGGATCGTTGTATTTGCAGAAGAAAACTCTGATATCATTCCTCAGCACTTCTGGCCGTCTCTGCAAGATCAAGAGGGCATTCCGAAGCGCGAGGTATTGGATCTCTGGTCCCTTGGCGAGTAGAGTGACGAGTGGTGGTGAGAGCTTCCTGCATAATGCTGAGATTTGCCTTTGGTCTGCGATATAATTCATGAGGTACAGGATGACGCGGATACATGTGAGTACAACGGCGGAGTTGGAATGCGACAACCGTGGAGCGATGCGCTCGGCGAGCATGAGTGCTTCTGAGCACTCTTGAGGCACGTAGGACATCAACGCTTCGAGTATGTATGTTTGTCCCCATTCTGACGTTTCAGGAAGGATCTGCACCATCTTGGACGCATTGCCGTAGTCGATCGTGAGCTTGATGGCGTCGCTGCGCTCCCAGATGTCCATGAGGGAGGCGAGGGCGCTGGAGACCACCGTAGGATTGTCGTCCCGTAGCATAGAGTTCAACCGCTCTATCAGGTCTGATCTCTCGACTAGGTCTTTATCGTGGTCGTAGAGCTTAGCTACGCAGAAGCATGCCGTTTTCCGCACATATGGGTCCATGTCTTGGAGGAGGTTCTTGGTATGTGGTACCGTTGCTTCGACGAATTCGAGGACGTGGATGTAGGACATTGTTCGTAACGCCAGCGCTCTGACGAGTGGATTGACGTCTTTCATATCCTGCAGCACCAGTCAGCCCTCGCTTTTCATAAATCATGAGATGTCCAACATACACGCTCCAATGTCGGCAGCGCCTTCATGGCCGTGTCTGGCTTTATCCTGGCGTAGTTCACCAGGAACAGGAAGCACCTGTAATCCATTAGCGCCAGCCCATATGTCCATCCTGACCTCTCCTACACGCACATCTTCTTGATCTCCAAACTGGATATATCCATGCATGCCACCACGTCTGGGAACAGCGCCACCATATCGTTGTTGCTCATGGTCATATTGGCGACAATCTTCTTGAGGGCGATCTTCTTCGCCGCATGATTCTTATCCTTCTTCCCTCCATAGTTGAGTTCTTGCCGCAGCTCTGCTACTTTGCCCTGTCGCGAAATTGGTGAGTATGTGTGTAGATAATACGATGGGACAAACATTATGACAACTGGTTGACATGAAGCTCTACGGTCGGGCAATAATGGATCGCATTACCATGCAGCGGAGCCCATGCGACGCAACGTATGGAGATACTCAACCAAATACTATCTGTGGGGATCGCATGGTACACAAGAAAGACATTGCGCTGGTGTAGCGATGCCACAGCATGTGAAGCGGAGATGAGCAATGAAAACAGACGTACTCTAGCAAAGAGCTTGGCATCTCCTCCTCCTGAACTCATATTCGCGGTGTGTAGCTGAGAACAGCCGATGCCCAGAAGATGTGTGTCTGTCTACCCCTCCACAACGCAGCCAACAGGGAGCCGTCTCTCGGGCAAATGCGCCCGTCGCACACCTCTTTTGGTATCGTGGGCGCTTCTATATCGCAGCGATCATAGGAATTAAATCCGAAACAATTGTTGAGCAAGTTGGTCGTCGTCTGGGCGATTTGTTCATAAACAGAGTATAGGAGTAACCTTGGTGTTGTTTCTGGCTGCGCTGACCACATTTAATCCGCGGTGCCCACAAGCGCGTCGACACGGAGCTGTCCAGTACCTTAGCGGTTCCATCCACTCGCGCCTCGACCCGCAACGTCAACGACACACCTTACCGGTACTTCACCACAGCAACAAATATACCAACATAGCTATGCCGAACCACACAATGGTCGCGCCTCCGCCGCCCCCATCATGGGTTATTGATCTCAGCACTCCTCCGTCGCAGAAGCTAAAGAGCGCAGCTATCGCTGATCCGCCAGGATTTGCTGCCACCGTGGGCAGAGATAAGGTCAGCCTCGTCTGTCGCAAATGTGGCACCTTGAGCTCTTTCACTATTCTCTACCACGACCCTGTACTAATGCTTATGACAGAAGTCGGTCGCCGCTAAATCTACTCGCAAGTCGCCCACCACGGAAGAAACCGACCTCCTCAAAGTCAAGAAAGCCTGGGAGGTGGCCCTCGCACCAGTCAAATCCCTCCCAATGACGGGCTTCATGATGTACATGTCCGGCAACTCGCTTCAAATGTTCTCCATCATGATGGTCTTTATGGCTTTCAAGACTCCAATCCTCGGCCTCTTCAACACCCTGAGCGTGTTCCAAAGATTTGAGAGCAAGGGCACAAGTCAGCAGCTGTGGTTGATCAAGGCGGTGTATGTGTGGATGCAGATTCTGGCGATTGGGTTGGGTGTTTGGAAGGTTAATCAGATGGGATTGCTGCCGTAAGTTCACTTTTTGGAGAGGTGAAAGTGGCGAATGAGTGCTAACTGAAACATAGGACAACGAGGTCAGATTGGTTGGCGTGGGAGAGTGCAAGGGAGCCGATAGAGACAGCCATACCGGCATTTTGATGTAATCAGTTCAGCACTACCATATCCAATAGACTTTTTTCCCTCCAGGTTTCAATGTCATCGAGGCACACCATCAACTAGTTTTGTGCTTTCAGAAGTAAAATTGGATTGTTAGCCCAACGCAACGAACAACAGCCCTATTGGGCAGAATATTTGTGTCATATAGGCAAAGCAATTGTGGCGGCAGCATCATGCTGTACGTGACTTATGTCCCCCAAGATTTCAAAATGGCGTCGCGCATTCGTGTTTCGTCTCGAGCCAACCGATTGGCATCTAGTCGGAATCATAAACCAAGTCGATCGACTCATCTCTGTAAGTCTTGATCGTCGTCTTCAGTGGTGAAGCAGGGCGCTCGAGGTCGGCTTCAGGGTTGCGCTCCCGCTTGATCTTATGCTATGGCTTGACGTCCTGCTTGGTTTCTAGCTTGGCGTGGGACTCTGCGGAATTTATCATTCTGACGTGGTCTTGTGGGAGCACTATTCGTCGTTACCTGCGCACTCGGGTGATGCTGACGATAAAACTGCAGAAGCTCCTCATGAGTTGGCCAGCAGGGACTGGGACAGGGCCAACAGGTTGGGCAGGCTGGACTAGGGATGATGATGGCGAAGGAGATCATGGGATGATAAGGAGCTGGCGTAAAGCGTTTATGTACATGTTAGTCCAGTGCCTTTTGATAGTTGTACACTAGTAAACGTTTTGACCGGTAACGAAACACAAACCTAGCCAACGGTCTGTCTAACCTGTCGATATGCTTGGCTCGGATACCGTTCGTTGTCTTCACGACAGTGGCAGGGCTAAAGCTTGTGGGTGTTAGTATTGCTCGGTAGGGAGATGCTGTGATAGGACATACGATGTACCATGTAACAAAACGCAGGCCGTTGATGATTTCTCAGCAATCTCAAGCGGCGTACGGCTGACGCTGCGTCCTTTGGGATTCTCAACGTCCTTACCGACCCTAACTGGCCTAATAGGAAGGGTCTTTACCTCAAGCTCATCCAACTTCTTCGAACGAGTGATGTCTGCAGCGACTCTGCTCAGATCATCCGATTAAACTACAATCTATCAGCCTACTCATAGTACAAGAGGGGATGTTGAGGTCCCCATAACTTTCCGATACTGACACCACTGAACTTGAACCGGCTAACCATGTGCTTTCCACCCTCTGCAAATGTCTTGTGTCCTTGGACAATGTCGGGTGGGAATGCGTATTCATTGTGAGGTTCACGAATGTTACCATCAATGCTCACACCGTCCACGAAAATTTGAAACACTATCGCCTCAGATTCGAAGGTGTACTTTGGAAGAACTAGGGAATGGGATTCGAACTCCGCATCGTCGCTGGCCCCATTGTACTTGATACACGTCTTGTGCACAAGAGGATCCTCAGTAGGCTCGTTGTCGTCGCACTCCGCAGCTGGTTCGCCATTGACAACGATCTTGCACTCAATTCCAGGAAACCCTGGTAGAATCGCCATCGTGAAGACTTCTCGTCTATTTCACGGACGATGTGCTTCGCTGGGTGTATGTTAACCAGTCGCTGTTGGACGGTGCTTCATGATATGAGTGGTCGCGAGGTCGCCAAGCAGCGGCATGTGCTCATTGGTAGGTAAGCGCCAGGCGATGAGCACGCAGAGGGCAGGAACGGTAGCGGTCTTTCCGCCTCAAGATACTAACCAGTTCCCCTAACTTTGCGACCACGGGCCGCATCAAGCGCTCGCAAAGGTGGTCACAGACGCGAGTCGCAGAATTACAAAACTGATTGACATGGGAGCTCTCTTTTATAGTCTCATCTCATTGTGGTGATGGTGTTGTCGTTCTAGATATGGCCAGAGATCTCACAATGTATTCACCGCAGGACTAAGAGGCGTAGGAAAGAGGGACAATCATTCTGAGCTAGAGGACAGAAAAACCCATTGCTCAAGTTGGGTTTGCGCAAGGGTAATATGTCAAGAAGCTGCCGTGAGCTCTCGAGGCTTCACGAAACCTCGTAGCTAAAAGTTATCTGTCGCGGCTCGGCGATCCAAAGTTTGCGCTTCTTGCGTCAGTGCCAGCATCTTTCCCTCGTCGCTGACACATAACTTCGAGTGCTCTGAGTTGTTTGCCATGGCCGAGGAGTTCTCAGAGAAAGCCACGCTCGTTTGGGGTCATAGAAAGCTTGAAATTCGCCATTCGCGCTGTGCGGGAAAATGCGTCGCAAAGCTCCAAATTCTAGTGGTTGACCCATCCAGGTACAGCTTGATACTGCACCAGCTACCTCGAGCCAAACACTACCACTTGGTTCTTGTCACCACTTTGAGCGCGCTAATAGCAGGACACAGCTGAGCCCAGACCTCAAAGTAAGGTGCCCAAATGAAAGCTGGACGAATTCTCGAGATACCACATGTATTACTCGCCACATTGTGCTATTGTTCCATTGACATTTGGAAGCGGTGGCTTTTGGCAGTATTTCCATCCTCCTCTGTGTGGCAGCTTAGTCCCATGCTAATGCTGTGCCATGATCTGTCCGCGGACCGCGAGTCTAGTCAGCCAATGTGGGGTTGCTCAGTCAGGCACCTTTGCGATCTCCAATTGAGCAAACTTCACACATTCTCTCACATAACAGCCACTCTCAATGCTACATTGACAGCGGACTTCTTCCCTCTTTAGTTTCTAGACTACACAAGCACATCACCCTCATGTCCTAACTACGTGGCGCAAAACCTCAGCTTCATGCATTGAAACCACCGTTGTCTCACCGTAATGCCGCCCTCCGACGACAACTCTAGGATTGGAGACGAGACTAGCAGCTCGACAAACAGACCCGTTCATGTTAATACGGCCTCATATCTTGCTGTCCACCCACATGCGCCACTGAATCCGAGTACGCTGAGAGAGGCACACACTTTGTCCCGCAGTCCAGACGACAGAAACAGGATGGATGAAGCTGGCAGGAGTATCGGTACTGATACAGAGCAGGAGAACTTGAGCTCGTCGCCGGCGAAGCAGACGAAGGCGAGGAGGAATTGGTTTGGACGACAGCTGTCGAATGCGACCGAGTCGACAAGTTTGCTGGGAGGAAGAAGGCTGGAGATTGCGGAGGGAAATGCGCATGATGGACCTTGTAACCATGGCACGTTCAGTCCAGGGCTCGACACCGATGGGGCGGCAAGCATACTATCCGGAGAGACAAATGCTTCCGGAGGAGGTGGCTTTTTCAGGGGACGGGGCAGCAACAGGAGGAGCACAACAGCGAGATTGGCGGAGGAACATGGACTGAAGGTCGACCCGGCGATGTATATCACATACTATGTCCCGTTCTTCGCCTGGATAAAACAGTACAAGTGGTCATACCTGCACGGCGACCTCATCGCAGCTATTACGGTTGCGTCGTTCTACATACCGATGGCACTCTCGCTCGCGACCAACCTGAGCCACATTCCAGCGATCAACGGCCTCTACTCCTTCGTCTTTAACCCGCTCATATACGCCTTTCTCGGTTCCTGCCCGCAGATGATCGTCGGCCCCGAAGCAGCTGGCTCACTCTTGGTCGGGTCGGTCGTGCGTTCATCACTCAAGAGCGGAAAAATAGGCGACAATGACGGAGCAGCGCAGGCCCAACTCGCTGGACTGGTTACGGGCATCGCAGGAGCAGTAATCCTCATCGCGGGCATCACTCGCCTTGGTTTCCTGGAGAACGTGCTTAGCAGGCCATTCATGCGCGGCTTCATTTCCTCCGTCGGTTTCATCATCCTGATCGACCAACTAGTTGTCGAGATTGGTCTCGGCGCCATCGCCGAGAGCGCTGGCATCACGCACGGCTCCTCGATAGAAAAGATCGGCTTCCTCTTCACCCACTGGAACGAAGCGCACAAGCTCACTAGCGCGGTAGCATTCGGCTCCTTCCTCATCATCATGACCTGTCGCGAGATAAAGAAGCGCTTGCAGCCTCGCTACCCAAGTGTGGCCTACATCCCTGACCGCTTCTTGGTAGTTGTTTTTTCGGCGTTCTTCTGCTATCACTTCGCCTGGGACCAGCGCGGCCTGGAAATACTTGGCGAGGTCAAGAGCGCGAAGGGCGCAGGACCATTTCAGTTTGAATGGCCATTCCAAATGAAGTTTATTAAACAGATTCGGGAAGCTATGGGCACTTCGTTCGTTATTGCCTTGCTGGGATTCTTTGAGTCTTCGGTGGCTGCGAAGAACTTGGGCGGGGGGGGAAGTGATGGTATCCAGGGAATTAGTTTGAGTGCTAACCGCGAACTGGTTGCTCTTGGAGTGGCTAACGTGGTGGCGGGTTGCTTTAATGCGCTGCCTGGATTCGGTGGATATGGAAGATCGAAGGTTAACAAGCAGACTGGTGGAAAGACGCCGATGGCTAGCATTTTCTTGTCTATCATCACTGTGATCTGCATCTTGTTCTTGCTGCCGTACTTTTACTACTTGCCAGTAGGTCAAATTTACACTCAATTTAGACCTCCACAGCTAACCGGTTCCACAGAAAGCAGTACTCTCCGCCATGATCACCGTCGTCGCGTACTCCCTAATCGAAGAAGCGCCCCACGACATTTCCTTCTTTATCCGCATCCGCGCTGTCCCTGAGCTGTTACTCATGCTCGTTATCTTCCTCTCCACAATCTTCTACTCCCTGACCCTCGGCATCGCCACCGGTATCGGCCTCTCCTTGTTGTCTTGCATCAAGCACAGCACCCGTCCACGCATCCAGATTCTCGGCAGACGACCGGGGACAAACCGTTTCGAGAATGCGGAGCACGAAGAGGGTGTACTGGAGATGGTGGAGGGTAGTCTAATTGTGAAGATTCCGGAACCGCTTACTTTTGCGAACACTGGCGATCTTAAGAACAGGTTGAGGAGGTTGGAGTTCTATGGCACGACGGCTGTTCATCCAGCATTGCCGAGAGTTAGACACGATTATCATAATCAGAATATTATTTTTGATATTCATGGCGTCACTGGGCTAGACGGCAGCGGAGCACAGGTTTTGGCTGAGATTGTGGAAGGGTATGAGGAGAGGGGTGTAAGAGTATTCTTCTCGAGGGGCCCGACGGAAGGTAGAATCTGGGAGTTGTTGAATAGCAGTGGGATTATAGAGAGCATTGGTGGGAAGAGTCATTATGTGGGGGATGTGGAGGAGGCGTTGAGGTTGACGGAGATGGAAGAGGTTGTTCCACCTGGGGCGAGCCAAATTTGGGATAGTGATCTTGAGGCGAGGTCATCGGGGAGTAGGAGTGCTTAGTGGGACGCAGAGTCGTGATTGGACAAACATGGGAGAGGTGTGTGAGGTAGTGGTCAGTGGGTCAAATCATAGATGAGATACGAACATGAGGTGCATTTGGTGTTTGGGAGGCGCATGAGTAATTGAGCATTATATTGCATAGATACCGTTACATGAGCGAATCCATCACATTAGAAGTACCCAAGGCATTATGAACCCACTCTTGATTTTCCGTACCAGGACGGCGTTTCGAGAACGCGAAATAAGACATCTGCAAAGGTTACATACGGGTTGCTTTTGCCTGTGGAGTTGTGCGGGGAAGTTTTTTGCGGGGAAGGCAAATCGTGGGGTAAGCTCTCCGAATCTGGAGACATCTCAAAATAGTGAACGAGACCAGGAAGCTTTGCGGTTATGGAGGCTCTCCGTAAGTGCTCGAACAAGCCAATGAAGCATCAATTCAACAGAGGCTAACCTCATCGAGCGGCAATTCTAGCTTTGGCGTTCGCCGAAGAAGTGAAGGGGGTTAGGTCGTGGTCATAAGTATAGTTTACTAATCCCTGCAACTCTGACTAAGGTAAATGATTACTTATGACCACGCTCAATGTGTAGATCACCCCCCGCATTGGCGGCGCCGATCCACATACCGAGGTCGAATTGCCATGACCGAGGCGATTATAGTTCCCTCAAGACCACATACTTAAACTTCACTCCATCGCCTCCTCCACCTTTCCTGATCATATCTCGTCCAACATACAAGATACCCATACATTACCGCTATCATGACTGAGAGACTCACTTCCATCCTCAAGCACATCACCCCAGGCGGTGGCTTGTCTGCTATGTAAGTTGTTCTTGAGCACAAGTTGCTTTCCCTGCATGTGCCGCCGCCATCTTGATGTCTGGCATTTGACTGCAATATCAACCTGTAGAGACAAAAACTGACAGCTAGATAGCACCTCCAAAAACGCCGACGACATTGTCATCACCTACGCCGGCCGTACCGCTCTCACCAAGGCCAGGAAGGGAGGCCTTAAGGACGCCACCCTCGACTACCTCGTCTACGCCCTCCTTAAGGAAGTCGTCAAGAAGTCCAATATTGACCCATCCGTGATCGAGGATGTGGCTCTCGGCAACGTCAACAGCGGCAAGGCCGCCTACATCGTCCGCGCCGCCTCCCTCGCCGCCGGAATCCCAAACACCGCAGGCGCATACTCCGTCAACCGCTTCTGTTCCTCCGGCCTGAAGGCCACCCAGGACATCGCCAACTCGATCGCCGAGGGAAGCATCGAGGTCGGTATCGCCATCGGTGCCGAGCTGATGTCTGAAGCCGGTGACAGACTCGAGAGACCATTCGACCCGGCTGTGTTGGCCGCATCCCAGGATGCGCAGGACTGCCAAATGCCTATGGGTCAGACCTCCGAGAACGTTGGCAAGGATTTCAACATCACCAGGGAGGTGCAGGATAGATATGCGGCTGAGTCCTACCAGCGCGCCGAGAAGGCACAGAAGTCTGGATGGTTCGATGACGAGATTGTGCCAATCGAGGTGACTGTTAAGGACCCAACGACTGGTGAGGAGAAGAAGGTTCTTCTGACTAAGGATGAAGGTATTCGCTACGGAACGACCTTTGAGTCGCTCAGCAAGATTCGTCCGGCTTTCATGCCGTTCGGTGATCGGTCGACTGGAGGCAACTCTTCCCAGGTCACCGATGGCGCCGCCGCTGTTCTGTTGATGAAGCGCTCTACTGCCATCCAGCTCGGCCAGCCAATCCTTGCTAAGTTCGTCGGTGCCACCGTTGCTGGTATCGCCCCAAGAATCATGGGTATCGGACCATCCGTCGCCATCCCAAAGCTCTTGAAGCAGTTCAAGCTCAGCATCGATGATATCGATGTCATTGAGGTCAACGAGGCTTTTGCTTCTATGGCTGTGTACTGTAAGGATAAGCTCCAGCTGCCACACGAGAAGATGAACATCCGTGGCGGTGCTATTGCTCTTGGCCACCCACTTGGATGCACCGGTGCTAGACAGATTGTTACTGGTTTGAGTGAGTGCAGGAGGCAGAACAAGAAGGTCTTGCTTACTTCGATGTGCATTGGTACTGGACAAGGCGTACGTATTTGATCCTTCCTTTTTAATGAAGCACGCTAACATTACGCTAGATGGCCGGCATTTTTGTGAACGAAGCTTAAGCGAGAAGAATTAAGCGCGCGGCGAGACAGCAGAGTGCGGATGGCCACGAACGCGGCCGCAGGCGGTCTCGCATGGATATCGAAAATTTAGCGAGCGTGCAACGAAATGTATTATGATACCACTTAACTGCTCTATCCTGCTTTCCACCTCCGTTTCCCTTGTTAATCCTTACTTTCTCTTTCGTGTAACCTATCTCGCCGCTCCTCCGAAGCCGAAGTGGTGCTGTGACCTCGTGTGCCCTTCCTTCCCCTTGGCTGCCCTTGGCTGCATCGGACTAATGGCTTCACCCTCCAGTGCGAGTGGTTTCGACTATCGAATGGTCAAGAAGGGCCGTGTCCTACATATCTCCTAGCCATGAGTAGATGACTGAGGGTCAGACGCTTACCTCCGTAGATGGCCTCGTTTGGACCCCTTCAGGATGGGCAGACTGGAATATAAAGACCCTTATTATGTCTGATCGCCCACTTTTGATCTTGAAGAGGCCAAGACTTCCCCCCACATCCCGCAATTCATAGTTTAAGCTTATTTCCTCAGGTTTATCATCGAAAGTTGAACCTTACATGTACGTACTCGTATGTCCGTGGGCGATAACCCGAAAGTTAATATGTTTAATAGCAACGTTTACTGAAGATTACAATGGGTGTCGGCAACTCCAGTATGTGCAATCAACCTCTCAAAATCGACCGCCCTCTCGACCAAGCATTTCTAACCGGAAACCCCTAGAAGATACTCAACCTCGTAAGTCGGTTGAACCATCTCAAAATCAACAGCGACCCACGTTAAATCGTGCCAATGGCAGCAGTCGTAGTAGACTGTCATTCAAAAGAACGGTTTCGAGTAGAGAGAGAGACTCAGAACTACCGTCATATCGAGAAGCTACTGGACAGGCGAAAGCTTGTCAGTGTGGAAGTAGTAGTTGTTTCAACAGTTGAGTAGAGTGGGTTGCGCGATGGAGGCGGCAGAGCGTGGGCATAGAAGATAGATATCGAAAAAAGACATAAGACTTAGAGTGGTGGCAGACATGGAGGCAACCTTAACTTATTCACTTTTCTGCTCCTTTGATGTGCCAGACTCCCTTAGCATTGTCACGTACTTCTGTCGGCCGACGACAACCAACAGCATACCAAGGTCGAGTGAAGACATGAAGGGACATTTCACGTAAATGATATCGCCCACAAAAACCCAGTTAGCGAACACGAAGATAAGATTGACCATCTTTCGGCCGCCCTCTGGCCTGCCTCTGGAAGTGTGCCATCCTGTGGTGGAGGCCGCGCGCGACGTTAATCAGTTGGTGGTCTTGAGGAGGACAGAACGTTTCAAAACATTACAGTATAGCCGTCCCGTCATTCCCGCAACCGACCCGCGCCAGCCTCAGTTATGGGTATGGCTGTTACTGGTCATTTCTCAGGAGAGCCCTTGGACGAATCTGCTGACATATCGAGAACGACCGACTTCCATTCACCAAATCCAAAAGGACTTACCGTAGCTTTGCCCTCCTTGGTCTTCTATCACGATATCCCAACGCCCAGCTCCTGATGCTACTTATAAAGTGGTTTGTTCTGCTTTTTCTCTGATCATACGACTTCGCCTTCGACAATCGACAACGACATTTCCCACTACATCGTTACCAAGCTCAAGTCATCCATCCTTTTCCATCAGCACTTCAAACCCACGACACTCGGCAACATCTGAACAAACCATCAACACCGACCTCATTTGTCCGCGTATCATCACCACCAAACTCTTACGACACCACCAACAACCGAAGCCTAGCAGCTCCGAATCAACAGTTTCTCTCACCTCAACCTCACTTTCGACCTCAAAAACCACAAAAACAAACCGCAAACATGTCGCAAGTACTCGACCTCACCGACCTCATCCCAACCAAAGCAACCGCCCTCCACAGCCTCATGCGCATCCTCGTCGCCACCCTGGCCGAAAGATCGCGAGACCCACTTCCGCCGTCGAGCGTTGACCGTTATCGCTTTTCCACATACATGGGCTCCAAACTTCTGCTCGAAACTAGCCATAATGGCACGGAGGAGCAAGCTGATACCTTGAGTGAAATCTTCCGAGAAACTCTCAGGAACGCCAAGGAATACAACATGGACTGGGTGAAGAAGCCTGAGCAACTTTGGCGGAATACGTTGGTGAACCTCGAGGAGGGTGAGAAGTTGTGTAAAGCTAGTAAGAAGCTACTGCACCTGGAGGAGAAAGGCCCGACTGGGGAGAAGGGCAAGGCGCGGAATGATAGGCATGAGAAGGTGCTCGCGCTCATCCCGAAAATTTACGAAAAGATGCAGAAGCTTAAGGATGCTGCTAAGGATTTGGTTGCTGTGTTTCACGGTTTGACGGCGGAGGTCGAAAGGAGGAGCAGCCCAAGGTTGGATCACAGCAGGACTCGGAAAAGAAGACGTACATGCCTACGGAAGTTATTAAATTATGGAAGGAACTGGCATGTAGCAGACAGTTCCGTCGCTGACATGGAATCTTTCCTTTATCCGTTACCTGTCTCACTCACCGCAGCCAGCCCTCGTGCATAGAACCAGCTGGAGGGCAGCCACTGCATGCCTTTGCGGTCATTGATGTATTTATTCAGACCTGCGTACCTAGACTTAGAAAAGATTATCAACTCTATCAGATACCACCGTTCGTACATCTCAACAGAAGCTGCGACAGAAAAGTTCTCCGTCGCTATCGCAGAGCAGCAGAAGACGACATTCGAGTTGTTTTGGCAGGGGACTATGAAGCTGAAGAAGCGCATCCAGACCTCCATGCATATCTTAATGACTAAGATGGGAATGAATAAGAAGGCGGAGGAGGCAGACACGAAGCAGTGGGACGGCAATGACCCAAAAAAGGCGGTTGATGAACTGTATAGCATGGTCATGGATATCAATAAGGAGCTTGATCGTTTTACTACCGTCAAACTTGAGGTGGAAGAGAAGCATGTAGATCATCTGAAAGAGATCGGCTTGCCAAACATTTTTATGGACGATAATTACAAGTCTGCTCTCTCACTAAAGCATGACCTGGAGGAATGGAAGGAAGTGCATCAGGGCGTCGGGCTAGGAGCAGATCCGCTCCTTATGAGATCGATTTCGCGGGTGAAGTATTTGGAGGGTCTTACGGAGAGAATCAGACCTTTGTGTCATCACCTTGAGATTCTGGAGCTGCGTGACGGCTTTGAGAACACAGATCAGGCTGTGAGAGATCTTGACTATGATGAGAAGATCTGCGGAGCGTGCCGACCGACGACCATGGAGGGCTGGGAGGAAGAGTTACTTCAATCTGGTAACAGAGGGAAAGCTTAGTTGCGAGTCGACCAAAGGAATCGATGTGTGCCGCATCAAGACGTAGTGCATGGGGCCCTGAGTCCCATAGGCATGAATGAGGTATGTTACGAGACCCTCCAATAAACTATCGGAAATTGACCAAACGCCGCTGGTTTTCTGAGGTTTTATTAATCTGCAACCTTTGAGTTTTAGTTAACAGAACTTCCACTCTTGGGAAATCTTTGTGAATCACCAAAGCCTTACCATAAAAGTCCTTATAGATCCATTATCAAGTCGACTATGAGTACTGCCTCACTTAGGACTACCAGACGATTAACATATCCTACGGCGTTCACCACACGCCAGTGAACTTCCGAAAGCAGGCGTCGAGGACGGGCGCAAGATAGTCTGATCTGTCTTCGTGTTCGTTAACCAGTCGGTTGTGGGAGATATCACTTACGCGAAGCGTGCGTTCACTTCTGCATCTCGACCTCCATCTATAAAAGCGGGGTTTCTACACAAGCTGTTCCATATTGAGGAGGGCATTTCTCAGTGTTTCTGTAGACGATTGTTACCATGCTCCGCCTCCGTTCAGGTGAATCCGAGGAGTGCCAAGCTGCCTTCCCGAAGTCACATCCGCACGGACCACGCAAAAATGCGGGGAAGCCTGGAACCCAGATCCAGTGTCGCGTGCACCAGCAGGGTACATTTCGAGATTCCTCAAGCCAATTACCTCACACTTGTGTATTCCCTGACAACACCATACCGTCATACCATTCTGCCTATTCGTCTCTCGATCATCTCACCACCATATACACAGCATATATACCGTTAATTAGTTAACATCCGCGCTCAATTTCCAGCCTTGTCAACATCGACGCAAGCCCCCCCCCCAAATGAGAACCGGGCATACTAAGACATACATCGATATAGAGACGAGCTGCAAAAATGGCGTACGGACAAAGCCCAGGAGGAAACAACCCTAACGTCAACATGAACGCACCACCAGTCGGAGGACCAAATGGAAACGGAAAGCCCGGACCAACAATGCCACTGAGGTTCGTCTTAGTCTCGTCGCAGTTCTCATTTCCTCTCTTCTTTTCGCTTTTTCTCCTCTCGCTGTCTCTTAATCCTTCGGGCAACAATAACTAGAATACCTGTTAATTTGCTTGCCAGGAAACCAGCGAAAAACCGAATGCTCCTCCTGGGTGGTCTCGGCCTTCTCGGCGGCTTCGTCTTCCTCAAGATGCGAGCGGTGTTTAATAAGTCGGAAGATGCGAAGGCTAGGACGACGTATAATAAGGATGATCACGCTGGCCAGCGCGATGAGATGAAGGATAAGAGCTATCATGTTACTGTGGAGAGGAGTGGCGGTGGTATCTAAGTGAGGACTGATATTCGGGCGAGCTGTCAGTCAACCGGTTGTTGTGCTGGCCAGCACACAAGGGCACGAATGAACTGCTGAGAAGGAGTGATTATGCAGAGATGAGGGGATGCAAAGGGCATATTTTAGGCGTTGGATATATCAGTTATGTGGACGGCGCCGTAATCTCAGGCACAATCTAGGTACCACATATACCACTTTCGACTTCTCAGGTTCATTTCATTTCTTCACTTTCGACGTTTCTGGAGCCAAGGTCGGATGCGGAGGTGATGGGAAGGTTCTACAGAAATGCTTCCAAAGGTTATCTCATCAAAACTACCAACCGATTAACATCGGCCGCGACGCCCACCAAAGGCTGAGGCACTTCCAGAGGCCTGCCCAAGGACCGGCGCAAGGTAGCCAGATTTGTCTTTGTTACCCGGTTGCTTGTGGACGATGTCATTTGTGCGAAGTGTCCCATCACTTCCGCGTTCGACCTTGAGCTGTAGGTGGAACTTCTGAAACACAGCTCTTTCCTACCAATATTCCCAACTGATTCGCCAACCAGTTACTGGAGCTGTTACATTAGATATCATCCCCTGCCAGGTCAACTGATAGTACTTTGTCTCGGGATGTACCATACGATGGCCGCCCTCATACGACGAGGAGAATAAGATACTCGGCTTTAACCCAGCTTCGATTATATCGGCCACTCTTAGCAGTAACTGGTTTCCGCCAGCTCCGACAAGCGGCAAACTATACGACACCGGAACTGTCTCAATGTGCGTTTCAATGTGCAGCAGGACCCTTCCGCCGGTCATATGGCGATGGTTCCTGAAACATCCTCCTCCTCCCAGGGCCGAGTCCCGGGCGCAGCAGCGCCGAATAGCACCTCAGTGATCAATATGCCTCTCGGTATTGGTAGGAGTGCCGATATACCAGAATCCTCTGAGGACACGCAAATCGGCCTAGGCCATAACAACGTCTCAAACGCAGGGATTCGAGATTCTATGGAACCTCAAGCCACCGCTACGAGACATGTCCGCTCCACTTCGGACGACAAGCAAGGTAGACTCCTTTTCCATCCGACTGCAACGATATCGAGACACCATGCTAGGCAGAATACAACGGCAGTGAACGCTATGCGAGGTGCGAAGCGTACCTTGGAGGAGGTCAAACAGGAGCAGGAAGAGATATTTAAGGGAATTACATGTATGATAAGCTCGGCGAAGGCAGCGATTAAGCCAAAGGTGGGATTGACAAGTCGACTATGACTGAAGAGCAAGTTATGTTGGACTTACCTCCGGGTAAGGACATTTGGACGAATACTGGAAAGGCGCTGAAATGGCAAGGTACGTGTCCCTCGAAAATCATGAGCGGATAGAATGTCAGATACTAACCCGGTTCTCAACAGATGAGTACGATCGTCTTCAGACAGCCCTAGTAGAGTGTTTCGACAAGCCACAGCCGCAAGGAGGGGACGAACAGGGCGTTATCTTTCGCAAATTCACAAACCGTTTTATTCAAGCATGCCAGCAAGGGAGCTTTTGAGGCGAATCGACACGAACTCCGCAAAACTTGCGATGGTACAGTTGGCGAGACACTGTTTGTAGCAAGCGAAGACGCAAAGTACCAAAAACTCCTTGAGCAGATTCGCACAAGAGCTTTGATGGCCATTGGTCTAAGCATGCCATGTACCAGGTGCTTGATTACTACAAGAGACTTTACGAACTTGGTCTGAGCATGTCGAGCCGCGAGATGGAGAAAGAGAAGATGGAAGCTCAGCTGCAGAAGGAAAAGTTGGACGCTGAGCCAGAGGCAGCCATCCCTGCTGATCTCCGCCACCCACCGCTCTTTGCAGCAGCTCGCGATCAAGCAATCATAGATAGCGGCCGGACCATCAGTCGCGAATACATCAACGACGTCAAACGCGCAACCGGCGACGTGATAGACCAATGGCGGACCGAGGTAATCTGATCTTCGGGCGACCACGCTCAGAAATCGAGTCTGCGATTATCAAACTTTCCTGTGATATTAAGAAGGAGCTGAAGAAGTCCGAGATGTTGGTACAGGTTAAGATCAAGGAAGCGTGTGTTGCCGTGGTTGATAAGCTTGAGGAGAAGCATCGGTACGACACATGGGCCGGGTCGGAGGGCCTCCCGCCTGACGAAGCTCTCGCGCAGCTAGAGATGTTGGACAAGGAGATATATGCGGATTTCCAGAAGTGGGTGATTGCTGTTGAGAAGGCTGTTGTTGACTGGGCGACGAGGGTAGAGGTCACGATGAAAGAGAGAGATAAGGAGAAGGAGAAGGACGAGGAGAAGATGAAACTTATCTGGACAGCTGTGGGAATTGTTGGGTCCGACAAATTTAAGATGGAAGGTAAGGCGACGGACGGTGGCTATGATGATGATTTGTCTTGGTCCGATATGGCCATTGCTCTCATAGTGCTCTTGGGAATATTTGGAGGAATCGCGCTCGTGAGGAAGGTTTTGTATCTCTTGGGATTCCTTCGCTGGGAATAGACGGCATGGGCAAGTCGAATGGAGAACTTTCAGAGCGGAAGAAGAAGCTTTGGTTGAAGAGCAACACTTGTATGATTAGTCCTTCTTGGTACCCTCTCAGCAGGGCTGTTTTGATGGTAGCCACAGTGAAAAAAGAAAATGGCAATTTTTTTGGCGATTCTTGCTGCATGTCGTGAGGTGAAGTAAGGTGAGTAGTCTTCACCTGAGAAGCGGTATCGGACTAAACGGCTCAGACGGCTGCTTACATATGTATAATACCATCACGCTACGAGAGAAACCTGGGAGGCGCATGTCAGTGCTACCGTGGAGTCTGAGCACTTCGTATTCTTACAGAAATCTCATTAGCATTGGCCTCCCTACCCACTTAATCTTATATTGACATTACACGGACGTGGGGAGCCCCCTCCTCCCCCATACTCCGTTCCCCATACATGGTGTACTCACTTGGGCGTGGGTCATACGCCCGGCACTTCCCAGCGTGGGCCGAGGAGTTGCCGAGCAGCTCTGACACATTTGACGGGCCTTAAGCGGATCAGTCGGCAGGCTGAATGCGGTTAGGGTTTCGTAACACCAAGCACTACGAGAGTGCTAGTACGTACTAACTTGTACTTTATTTTGACACCAGGATTCGGTTTCTGCTCTGATGGATTCTGATGCACCTCGGCATTTCCGAGGAAATTCCGGGGATGTGAGGTCGGGTTTTCCGAGGAGATAGGTAGGTCTCCGAGAGTCGACTGTGAAGAATAGCCATTGGAGTGAAAGACAGCGGAACCCCTGTGATCAGTTGACTCTTGAGCTCGGTGGAGCGGACACCGACTATTGTGAATATCTTTCAAACTGTTTGGGTCGAAGCGCTAAGAGCGCATCAGTTTGCGGCATGTGTCGGCCACCGTTTCGAGCTTATGTCCTGCTCCAGTGTTTCTGCCTATGCCGCCCTCTTTCTCCAATATTAATCCAGGAACTTTCAACATTCCGCGAAGTAGTATTAAGAAGCCGATCACAGCTAACCTTATGGGACTGGAGCTCGGACTGGAGCTCGAACGCGACTGTGGGTCAGCTCCAAGAGTCACGGCTCACGCCAGCGCCCTTCGCAAAACATGGCGAGTTCGCGATGGACCACCGTCGTAGCGGTGTTTGCACTTCCATGTCACAGCGCCACCGCTCCAAGCCATCATTCGCGAAGAATCAATTGGCTTTCTCACAAAAAGCCAAGATGGAAAACGGCCAACAGGTACGCACACCATTGCTAGTGGGTATAACGGCAGCTTACTGGCATTGTTGTTTTCGCCGTGGCCAGCCTTCACTTCTTTCATATGCGTTGTGACCAATTCATGACGCGACGTCGTTATTACGATCCCCGGTACATCGCAGAAGGTGCATCCCGAGCTCGCAGTCACAAGGATGGCACTGTTCTTTTTGTGGTCCTACCCCGCGCCTTGGCTATCACAACGCACCTCGTCACTGGTATCCGGGCGAATCTCGTTCGTTCCTTGGGCGATCAGTCTGGAGTTCTGGACCCCCAATGCTTGGAACGGCGATGCAGCCTATATGGGGTTGGCTTCCTTGGGCAAGGCCAGTCTGAGAAAGCTCTCAAAGCGTTATGGTAAGCTCTTTAAGCTTGGCCTCTCGCCAATAAACTTCCAGTAATATGCTGGTTCGAGCCTATGGAGTACGGAGTACGGAGTCCGGAGTATGGTGTCCGATATTGGAGTTTGAGCTCCGCGGTGTTATGCGCTCCGACATCTTGAGCGCCTGACTCACGAAGCACACCTGTCGCATCGAGGAACGAGGCGTGGTGGTTGCATGAAGGCCGCGGGCCTGTGTGACTATTATGCAGGTGTGGTTAAGTAAGCATACCTTGGGCCTGATAGCCATCAACGGGCGCGATGTCGTTTGCATATGATATAATGATATATAGCAAGCCGCTTCCCATGAGGTAGGTCTATTTGCGAAGGTGTTCATAAACATCAACTTGCTAGCTTAGTTCCTTTGCCTTAGAGTCTTCTTTCTACCCGTATCATCCATTATTTTGGTTGGAAAACAATCGACATCATAGCATCGGACCACATTGAAGTCACCGGCGGTCTATAGCTCAAACTACAACTGATTGACGGCTGTGATCTTTACGATAATCAGGTCTATTGCATCAAGCAGCCGACGACGACAGGAAACTTCAATTTTGAAGAGTTTACGTGACCACATCAGTACTCTACGACACATACATCAGCAGCACCACCATAATGGGCATGCTCACTCTTCCCGCGACCCCAGAAGCCGAGATCGTCTTCACAGACGACAACCCAATCGGCGGCGCAAACCAAATCCATTCCTACACAACCTACGACTCCATCACCGGCCATGTCTCTTTCCGCTCTTCAAGCACAGTAGCATTCGACCACGTTCAAATCACTCTGACCGGGACAACGAGAACTTTTAAGCTCAACCATATGACGCCCGCTACTTCAGCACTACAGGCACACGCGAATCACATATTTCTGAGGCTGACGATGCCTATATCACCACAAAGCTATCAAAACGACTTTACAGTGCAACCAGGCCAGACAAAGAGCTTCCGCTTTCACTTCGTAGTACCAGCACAACTGTTACCCACAGCATGCAAACACTCTGTCTCTGGAGAGCACGTCCACGAAGTTCACCAAAATCTCCTCCCAAGCATGGGCGAATTCCTCCTGCCGCTCGACGACCTTGCGCCAGAAATGAGCAAGATCACATATGGCATAACGGCAAAACTGATAGCAAGACCCAGCGAAGATGCGTCGCTCAAAAATATGAAGGCTATTTCGGTGGCGCACAGGAAGATGCACATCATACCTGCTATAGCAGAAACTCCGCCGCTGCAAATCTCGCCAAAGAATCCATGTTGGCAGCCCTCGACGACGAAGAGTCTGAAGCGAGGCATGTTTAAGGGCAAGCTAGGCACGATCAACGTATCTACGACACAACCAAGAGCCCTAGTCATCGACCCAAGTAAGAAGCAGCAACCGAGTACAATGGCCACGGTAATCTTCAAGTTCTACCCACAAGATGCAAGGGCAAAACCCCCACGGCTGGGCGCTATTACGAGCAAACTTCGAGCAATAACTTACTCCTCAGTACGATCAATGGAAATCATCCCAGACGAGAGCACGCGGTGCAAGAACCACGAGCGCTTCAGCGGCAGTTACAATAACGGCGTCAACCTCTCATCCCGCTGGGTCAACAACGTAAAATGGGAATGGAATGTTCCGGCACCCGCTTACGCTAGGCGGGATAGCGGATACAGCACTGCATCGCTTGAGACCACGTCGTCAGCGGCCTCGACAAACTCATGCGCATCAGAAGACACGCTACCACGACAACAAGAGGAGCAGAAAGGATGGTGGCAGGCCACTGTCCCAATCCCCGTCACACTACCGAAAACTAAGACATGGTTGCCGACATTCCACTCCTGCCTCATCTCACGCTTTTATACCTTCGTCCTTGTGACATCGATCCATACGCCCTCGGCCTCTGTTCCTAGCACGCAGATCACACTCCGAGTACCAATCCAGATTGCATCTAAACCTCGGCAAGGCAGTGAGCAGGAGTTCGTTGACTCTGCGCCGCATGGTGAGCTGGTTCCGGCCTTTTCGGAGGAGGTGTTTAGCGCTAGGGATGTAGAGGATGGAGACGTTATGATGCGGAATGAGGCGAGGAGATTGGCAGATATCGAAGCCGAGGTGAACAACCAACTTTCGAGGGCTACTGGTGAACTAGGGATTGATGGGACGAGGAGGAGCGGCAGCATCGAAGCACCGCCGGGGTATGAGAGGAGGGTGAGCGTACGATGAGTGATGACGAATGATGGGGAAACCCGTTAGTGGATTTAAGATTCGCGGTTCCCAACGTTATAGGAGGAGCAGTAAGAAGGAAAGGAGGATATACCCATGATTTAGATTGTCACCACTTAGTCGGTTTCTTAGCGATATTAATTAACAACATTACTAACATTCTCCCACTTCCTCGAGCTCGATGTGCAGTAGTATGAGATTAGCCGGAAGTAGCTGACTTCATCGTATCAATATAATGCAGGTTCCTCCAAGACTTTTATGCTTGAGTATAAAAGCAAGCCATATCCCACTAAATCAGCTTGGAACAGACGAAACTAAATCCGACAGCATGCTTTTTCATGTATAGAAACTCTCGCAAAGAAGCTCTACTGGACAAGATGTGCGGTCCGTATGCTGATTGTGGAATGTCGGTATCTGACCTTGATGACAACAGCTGGATCCGATGGCCATATTGGCTCCAATTACCAGGTATTGATGCAGCACCAATAGCCCATCCCTTACTCTATTGGTAGTGACATTGTCTTCGTTTCCGGTGTCAACCCAGACTGTAGTCCGAAAGACATGCCTACCAGTTGGATATTGAAACAACTAACCGGTTGTCATACGAAACTGCGCTGATGTCGATTTCCCCTATGATTCTCCAGAGCGATAACTCCAGGCAAGACAACCTGTTATGTACTTGAATGGGTTGTGTTGTCCGCATTTCACTTCCTTTGGCTTACCGAAACATCGCCCATCACATCAATGCGTGGTCCATGTTAATTGTTATAAGAGCACAGCGGAGCTTATCAACAGGTGCTGCAACAAGCATAAATCAATCCCAGAAAGTCGCATCATGATTCGTGGATTCCCGTGTGCATCGAGGTGGATCAATTAGATCATCGCCCCTGCACTGGCAATTCCTCTACAGAAAGATTGAGCAGCAACAACTAGCTGTAACCCTCAGTAGCAGTGCTAATGGCAGTTGATCCAATGACAGCAAATAAATATGTTCATGACAACAGACGCTCGTAGCTCTATCAGATGGTTATGCGGTTGTCAGCTCAACGAGGAAGAGAATGAGAGCATGAACATGACAGGTTTTACAATAAAGGAAACTTGGTCTTACCAACTTGATTGCGGATGCGGCTTGAGCAACCGCCCCGCTGAACAACCATTGTTACGCGACGAGGCTTGGGAAAATGCCATGGGCCCCCCCTCGATACTTAAAGTTGATCTTCAATGCCACATAAAATTACACCCTTATGCTCCGTAGTATACAGTATAACCAGCAACCCGGCCTTTGATCGTGCCCTCGCTTTTCCCTATCATCATGCTCTTAGTTCTTTGGCAGCTCCACACCCGCATCAACCTCAATCGGCTCACCAACATCCTCCCACCCAGCCCACTTTGTTGGTTTCCACTCTTCCTCTCCAGCCAACATGGCGTCTGCTTGCTCCTTGAAACTCCCCCTCTCCGGAGTCGGCTTCTTCTTCGTCGCCGGATCCAACACCTTCTGCGCCTCCTCCTGATCCTCCTTCGCCGCCTCAAATGTCTTCTTATCCCACTCCTCGAAGCTCTCCGGCTCCTTTGGCCAGGCAAACGGCTTCTCTAACTCCACAAACATCTTCTTGATCGCTCTAGGTCTAAAGAGCGCCCTTGAGGATGCGCGTGGGCGCATGGTGAGTTTTTGTTGTTGCACGTAGGAGCGGACGCCGAGTGCGCGCACGTCGTACACGTTGTGAAGGTAGTCGCGGATGTCGAGCTTGTTGAGGTTGAGGGGAACGATGAATTCGGCGATATTGGCTGGTGCGTCGGGGCGGGCGCGGACCATGGTGATTACAAAGTTTGGCCTAGGGTTTAATCAGTTTGTTGATCTTCGTTCATCAATTGCTCGGGTTTGGGTAGGAGGAGCAGAGTTTTGCGTACAAAAAGACTTGCTTCGAGCCGAGGTGCAAAGGCCTCGCCATTTTGGTTGCTGTAAAGGCCATGGTGGTTATATGTGGTGGATTGGAGATGAGGCTGCGAGGGCGTGAAGACGAGGTTGAGATGACTGCGTCTGGGGAATTTTAGCCGCGGAGGCGCGGCTATTTCGTGGCTTGGTCACAGCCTTGCGACGCGAGATGCCATCACACCTTTCTTTATTTACATGCCACTATCATGCGCATCCGACGCAAAAATTTAAGTAAATGGTCAAAGGTTTATATAAACTAATTCAAACGCTTACCGAGATATTTCTGTGCACGCATGGCGACACCCAACTCCCTTTCTTTTTTGTCTGCCAACACAGATCTTTTGCATCCTTGAGCGAGAAACTTCCACGGTTTGAAGAGCGCTCACACTGACAACAATCATGATTTGAACATTTCTTCTAGCTGGTGCTCCAACGTACCTTTGCTATGCTTCTGCGAAATACGCCGCCTTTAAACCCTGGTATCCAAACGCCTCGCTCCAAATCGTTACAAAATGATACAGCCGCTCATTCTCCATGTTGCGCGGTACATTTATCACTCATCATGCCATCACTCTCCTGAGACCTTCTGTGCCTCCCAAGGCTTTGCGCCCAGTAACGGCACACCTCCCCGCGCCACTCTCCCACTTCCCGTCCCTCCCCTTCATAAACTCCTCCTGCTTATCATGATCCCCATTCATCCACTTATGTATACACGTATAACAGTACACATACCCCGTCTGACACGCCGTAGCCGTCTCAATCTCCTCCTCACAAATCGGACACAAATCACTCCCCTCCGGCAACGGCACAGTATATATCGGTAGGAAACTGGTTGCCGCCACGGGAATATTTGCTGCCAACTCCTCCTCCGACTTCTCCTTATACTGCCCATTCTCCTCGTCTTTCTTCTCGGCCTGCGTCGCACCCGGCTTGGCCGCACTCTTCCTCCCCAACGCAACACTACTCATGCCAGCAATAATAGGCGGCGGCAACTCCAACCCCTCCGTAGCCTTCTTACTCAACTGCCTCGCAAAATCAGAAGCATACCACCACTCCAGAAACTTAAGCGCAAAAATACTCGTCGGCAACAACACACTAACACTACTCAACAGTCTCGGTCCCAGCTCCTTCGGGTTGAATATGGACCTCGCCCCTGGTGGTGGCCCCGGCCCTGCCTTCTTCGGCGGGTTTCGTAATAAGTCTATAGCTTGGTAGTCCGCGGCCCCTAAACGGCGCATCCGTGTGCCAATAAGCCAGAGGAAGGGGTTATGATATTTTGAGTTATCAAACAGGTACGCGAGGTTGAACGCCAGCATTGCAGCATAATAAGCAGCGTTTATAGAGGGATAGATGTTCCGCAGGAACCAGTGATAGTAGTGTCTTAGTCTTTGGCGGAGGGTAGGGTTATCGGGCATTCGGGTGTATGCTGCTCCTAATAAGGCGCGAGGAGCGTTTATGTCGTATGCTTCGTCTAACTTGCCCTTGAGGTAGGGGATTCCGATCATGACGGCGAGATTGCGCCATATATCTCTGTCGCGTAGCTTCAAGGACTCGCGCACGAGTTGGGGTGAGGATATAGAGGCGCGTGGGATCTCGGACGAGAGACAGCGCTCGCGCTTGAGGCCGTAGAAGTTCTCTGTGAAACCGCCGCCGGTGGTTTTTAAGAAGTGTCGTTCTAGGATGAGCATGCAAACGGCGTGGATCTCATCAAAGCTGTTTAAGATTGGCAATAAGTACCGTGGATGCTGATGGGTGGCTACCGCTAGCAGGTATCGTAGTGAAGGTGGTATTAGTGAAGCTAACTGCTGCTCTGAAAGCAGCTCGAATAGTGACGGTTTCGCATCGTCAAAGGTGGAGGTCAGGGCGGACATGTACTCCATGTTGGCGGCTGGGTCGGGAGTCCCACAAGAAGAGAAGGTGTTGTTATGGGGAAACGAGAGTTTGTTGTGGTATCATGAGGTGTTGTGGATGGAAATGTTTATGGTGTTGTTGAAAGTGGTGGTGGAAGTCAGTACCCACGAGGCTGCTGTGTTGCCTCGGCTCAGGGTGTCCGGGGTAGTGGATTCGCGGACAGGGGGCTATCCGCGATTGGCGGGGAGATAAGGACTTTCCCATGTTGGTGTTGATTTAGAGTAACTGAAGGACGTTGGCAACTTCGTACTGCTGGAAGAGTAAACAGCGGTAGAAATGATCAAGGTATCTCGAGCTCCAACTGACACAAGGAGAAGTTAAATGCTAAGCTCACCTGATTGTGGCGCCCTAGCTATGTATCCAGAGAGCACAGAACTGTGTGGTCTGTTACTCGTGAGGAACTTCCAACAGAACTCACCAAATGTGACATCACCTGTGCCCGTCAATGCAAGCTCCCGAGATCGAAAAGTTTGATGCCATTTCCATCTTCACCATATCATAGGACGTAAAAAGCACCAAAAATGTTGATTATAACGATGATGATGTTCAGTGCTGTAGGGTCTCGACTTCAATCAGTCTTCACATGATGTTCCAGATGCAGTGCTCATCTTTCTTATCTCAGGTACCCGCACAGGTAGCACTCATACAGTGAAAAAGTGCAAGGCTGTGCCCAAGAAGTCTATCGAAGAGACACATCCTCGTTCATCAATCAATCATACCACACTTACTATTCCATCAATCACCATTTCTCACGTTGAAATTACCACCTTCACTTGCAATGCTCCACAAACGTCCATAGTGAAATGCTCGTTACCACCTCGGAATTCAAATCAGTCAATCACTAAGCACCTCAGCCTCGATAGCTGCCACAGCATCGAGGGGCAAACACAGACAAGATGGCTTCAGGGTAAGTGATCTAACAAAACCACTTTTACTGCCATCGCTGACTAGTTGTCTAGATCGCTGAAAGATGTCGTCAAAGCTATCCACTCCATGGTCCCCGAGACCGTACTACCCATCCCAGAACACGGCGAAGAAACCATACAAGCTTATCTCAACAAGCACCTCCCGATCGAGGATAATGACTCTCAACGACTACAAGATGAGCTTGTCGCAATATGGAACAAACTGGCGAAAGACCAGCCGGAACGTTATCCCATATTTCTGCATCTCTTGCGAGAGTTGAGACCAGCGATCAGGGGGGCTGCTAGATGGCTGCAGTGGTGGGACACCCTCGTGTTGCCAGTGCTCAAGCATATGGGAGAGGAGAGAAGCCTGGCGTCGGAATGCAGGAAGCTTCTCCTGGAAATTATCGCGTTCGAGCCGGACGATGGAGACAGCGCGAGAATTGAAGCTACGCGCCAGACGTCAATAGCTATCTCTGAGAAGATCATAGAGATATGGTTGAAGCAGTCGGCCATCGCAAATGCCGAGAACGACTCGACAGCTCAATGGATGGCAGATCAGATCAAGATTGCGCTGTTAGCGTTCGGCCAGAAGAAGCCGCAGGAGTTGCTGGAGATCGTCAACAAGTACTTCGTCAACCGGGAGCACAGAAACCAGATGGCAGCGTTGTTGGTTACATTCTTCAAACAGGGACCGCCGCATCTTCATCTCATGCTTCAAACACCTTTATTCGACAACCTGTTGCGCTGCCTTCAGATCGATACATCTACTACGGTCATCGCCCAGGCCATGACAGCCCTTACCATGTTCTTACCACACATCCCTGTCACATCAGGGAAGCATCTCCCAGCACTCTTCAACATCTACACACGCATGCTCTTCTGGGAGCGCGGGCGCACATTATCACCACGCTTACGCCACGGCTCTGACGATGGTAGTGACAGCCCGGATCCAACAATCCAGACCGCCTGTAAAGTTCCATGGGAGAAACTTTCCTACTCCTTCTCCTCCACCGACTCCTCGATGCCCGACCTCCTCCACTACTTCACCTTTCTCTACGGTCTATACCCGATAAACTTCATGTCGTATATTCGCAAACCATCTCGATATCTTCGCCACGCCAACTTTGCTGGTGCAGATGATATCGATGTCGAGCCATCGGAGATCAGGCTCAGGAGTGACAAGTACAGAGAGCTGCATCTTTTGCATCCTAATTTCTTCACACATACCATCGAGTCTGAGATTACAGATGCGCAACGATGGATGAATCATGCAGCGAGTGATGTAGTTACTTTCTGCATGACGCTCAATGTGCCACAAGAGTTGGCGTATAGTATAGGTTTTACTGAGCAGCCGCCCAGTACATTGCCTGTTGTGGAGGAAACGCCCAGAGAAATGAGGTCCGGTGGGCTTTTGACGCATAGCAGCAGCCGGGAGACATTCCATACTCACCGCTCAAGTCGAGCCGATGACGTGCAGAGTGCCATGAGTTCGCGGCATCACTCCATCGTCTCGCCTGGTCCGCCGACGGACGGTACTGTCGAGCTCTCTGCTCTTGCTCGTCTCTCATCTCGGAACGCCTCCGTATCATCAGAGGTGCCGTCGGCGCACCTATCGACACCACAAGAGTCCTCGCGCCCTGAGTCATCCGCCACAAATCACAGTGCTCAGCCCCCACAACCAGACGCCATGCCCTCCCTCCAAGAAATGCTCGCCTCAAACTCTCAACATACCAGCAGGTCTAACCTCCGCCACTCCTTACGTAACGACCTTCCAACTACACTCTCCACTCTTGCTAATAACGATGCCCTCGTTGACAGCAACCGCGGTGAGCGCAACGTGGACATGTACCTCCAATTCCTGCAACAGCCAACCGCACCCCGCTCGCCAAGTCTTCATCCCTCAAATCCCGAGATCTCGTCTGCGATATCGAGTCTACAGCGCGAGATTGTGTTATTGAAGAACGATCTGAGTTTCGAGCGGTACCTGAAGCAACAACATCTCAGCCACATCGGCAAGCTGCGGCGCCAGCAAGTCCGCGAGGCGACGATAGAAGCTGAGACACAGGCATTTGTGAATAACAACAAGACGCTTAAAAAATCGCTAGAGGATAAGGAGAGGGAAGTCTTGCAGGTGAAGAAGGATATGGATCGCTCGCGGGCACTGAGTCGGAAATGGGAAGAGGGGCTTAGTACGAAGCTGAGGGTTGTTAAGGAGGAGCAGAAACTGTGGCGTGTGGAGAAGCAACGGCTGAAAACGAGATTGGAGGAGAGTAAGACGAAGAACGATGGATTGAAGAAGCTGGTTATTGAGAGTGAGGAAAGGGAGGTGGAGAGTGAGAGGAGGCTGGAGGGGATTAAGATTGAGCTTGAGCAGCTTCATGTGGCTAACGCGGATGTCCAGAGACTGAAACAAAGGTTGAGGAAGTATATGACGCAAGAACGAGATATTGAACGAATGGTGGGCCAGGGAGACGTTGCGGCGAGTAAAATCAAAATGCTGGAACTCGCTCTAGTAGTCCGGGACAACGAACTCGAAGAATTAAAACTCGCAAACACTCGCGAAATTGAACAGCTCAAATCCGATCTCGAACGCGTCGAAGGTCGAGCAAGGAAAGAAGCCTCCAAGAAAGTCCAAGGAATGGTCGATGCGGCCGTCGCAGCCAACCAAGGCCGCCTCAATAATCTGCAAAAGCAGTATTACGCGCTCAAGAGACGCTTCGCTGACGTACAAGCTGAGAATCTGCAGCTGAGAGGCAAGACGGATGATCTCGAGTTTAAGGTCTCCATCCAGCGTGTTCACCCTGGCTCTTCATACGATAACCACATTGGAATGAATCCACTTTCGCCCTATACCAAAGCGAATCAGCGGACTATGTCAGCGGGCGCAGATGATCTCTCCGTGGCGTCACCAACACCAAGCGCTGATGATGTCGGGTCTCACATTACCCCCTCCAACTCGACGGAAAACGGGAAGGGTAGTGGCCGAGATACCTCGCTCGACTCAACCGTACCGAGAATGAGGTACAGAGCTCCCAGCCCAAGCTTTCAAGCACATGTCGGCTACGTAGGTCAGCCAATCGGGGGGAGTCTGTTTGGGACGACGAGAGACGCAACAATCGTGGCTCCAATGCGTCCCGTCACCACTCACCGCGCCACCGAAAGACCCATGGCCAGTAGGGGGTTGACGAATCCACATATTGGGGGATTGGCGCCGATACACAGGAGTAGTAGCGGGATGAGTGCGCCGGGCATGCTTGAAGCTGCCACTGCGGATGTGGCGGCGAGGAGTGAGGGGCCGCCGATAGCTGATGCTGCGGCGGCGGGTGTGGGGAGGGGAAGGGGGGAAGGCACGCCAAGTGAGGCGGGGAGTGGGAAAGATGGGCGCAGGAGTCCGAGGAGGAGAAACGAGAGTAAGAGTGCGCTGTATGGGAGAGGGAGGACGATATTTGAGCATCTGTTTTAGGGCGATAAGTCAAATGGAGGGAAAAAAGAATAATGTAAATGAAGGGATCCATAGATGAACGCAGGGAGATAAAGGGAAGGGCAAATGCGCTGTATTTACTGTGGTCTGTATGTTATGGAAAAGGACTTTGTTTATGTGGGGCTCTAGCAAGGAATTGGGATGGAAAAGGAATAAAGATATCTTTGTAAGGCCGCTGGGCAGTTTGCAATGCTTCCTTGGTGTGATTATACCACTAGTAGATAAGCCAATTTGAATGCACTTTCCTTTTCAAAGCCATCGCTGCCGGCGACCGTAACTTCACTCGTCCCAAGTCTCCTTGGCTTTACCGTTTTCATACGAGTAGCCCAAGTCCAGCAGCACAGTGGTCTTTACTCAGCCTTTGGAGTATCATGGATTCTGAGCCCACACGCGCGTTGTCTTCTGATTAATATGCCAGTTCGAGTCGAGCTCCCTTGTCATGCCAGTAAGGTGAACCTGGACCTCTTCTAGGCTCCATGGAGTTGGTGAACCATACTATCAACCAGCTGGCATTATACCCTTCTTTATCTTCGTCAGGCGTTCTGCCCCGAACTCACCTTGGTCAACAAAAACCTACACTATCATTAGCACAGAGTCATTGGTTAGGGTGGGAAGATCTTCCACAACCCATTCTTCAATGCCACTCTTATGGCACTGCATCCAAACCTTCCCAGCATCTTTATACACTGAGTGACGCGGCCACGGCCCAAGTGGTGCCTTACACTTCTCTCATGCACGTTGATGGAGCCAGCGGCTTCAATACTCACCTTCATGGTATCGTAGGCATTGACTGGTTTCTTATAGAAGGCGGCGCATTGTTCAAACAGTTCCCCTACTCCTGCCAGCTTGGAGTCTGCTGACATTCTTCCGTCGTCGCAATGCACGCCGGATCACTGTTGACTGTTAGTATCTTACGAGGCTCGTCGTAAGGTAGAAAGGCAAACCTGTCTAAATGCCCAATCCAGGCGCCAAGCGCTAAGTTGCAATTCATTGTTAGCTTAAGGTTGCTTAACAGACGGAGAATGTTAAACATACTCGTAGGCCTGCTTGTGCAACTTCGTCCACTCTACTTCGGTGAAAGCGGCGAGCATCAAGCGCATATGGATGAGGTCGAACCTAGTAATCCAGTCCACGCACTTGTGCTGCGATATTATTAGCTTCGCGGCTAATTACACCCAGTATAGACTCGCACATCATCCTGCTCAAGGAGAGCGTTGGGCAGCGAATGATTATGTGGAGGCGGATACAGGCCCAACCTTCTGACAGTCACTATTTCCATTAGCACCACCACACAACGGTTTTATCACTCCCAGTTCCCCACTCACAATGCGGAAACGTGTCAGCAACATCAATGGCCCAACTAGCATCTCCCATCCCAATATCAAGCACATTCTGCGCATCCACCGCAATCGGACTGTGCAACAACGGGTTCTCCTCCTGGCTATCCCGGATATTACACCAAAGATGCCGTGCCTCGAGACATTCGAACTGCTGCTCGTCGGTCGGAATGAGGTATCCATCTTCCATCAGGAGCTGGTACTTGCGGCCGTTCTCGAGATAGCCGCGGTAGTGTGAGCTGGTGACTGAGGTGGTCACGCTCACGATGGGCCCTGTGCGGAGTCGTCATCGCCGTGGTCCTGTGATCAACAGCTTGACTGCTTGGTTCGTTGCAGGGTGGAGCTTGAAAATTACCGCATCAACCTGTTGATCAATATCTTCAGGTAGTGGTTCAGCTGGCATCACAACTCGAGTATTGGTCGTCGGGCCACCTGCTGCCACCACTGGGGCAGAACCGGCAGGCACCTCGGTCGTCTTAGTATCAGCCATTCTCACAACAAATCCCAGCAGCAGAAAAACTTCAGTAGTGGACATATCACAGCAATGGGGTTTTGGCCCTTTAAATTGCTCCTTCTCGCATTGACCGGCTTCTATGCAGCTTGGCCGGTACTACCCCTCGACGACTTAAACCCTACAGACATTCCACAAACAGCAGATTTGAGGACACCATCAAGGTTCCTGCATGGAAGGCGACTTTCTGGTTCCCCGAATCTGAAACTAAGTGGTCCAGATCGTGCGCGGGATGTGCAAGCAAAGTCGCATCGTGGATCGGGCCGAGCAATGATATTCCATCGCCTCGAAACACCAAACGCAGTGAAAAAGAGGTAAACTCTCATCAGATTAAAATGAGTTCACACACTTCAAAGGCCCCAGATCAACCAGTTTATGTACTCATCACTTGGCTGCCGGAAGCGCAAGTATCTTTTCCCCGCAATTTCTACAGTATATCGTCTCATGAATCGTATAGCCATCAGTTCCCCATATCCTGTCGGGCGCTCAATCGCCACCATGCCTCCTCCCGGCGCAACCCGCGTGGCCGCCATCGGTGTACCTAGACCAAGATTCTCCCCTGGATATTGTCTGTTCTGTGATATTGTGTGCGTCACCCTTTGCCCCACGCCCTTCCTTGCGCGGTTGCCTTTCCTCCAGAGGCCGGCAAAGCCGATCCAGAAATTGCCCAGCTCGCCGGCCCAGAGGAGGCATAATATTACTATTATCACAAACAACGGTACTGCTGTAACCCAGAAGACCCATTGCTCGTAATCCATGTCTCGGATATCGCTAGTGTTCATTCCCATGATGGAGGCGACGGTGGAGAGGGGCAGGAAGATAATGGTCACGATTGTGAAGGCGAATATCGCCGCCTCTTGTCGGTCTTTATTCGTGTCTATCTTCTGTAAGGAGGAGTTGGAGAGGTGCTCGAGCCACTCGTTCATCTCTTTTAGGTCGCGGAGCTTGTGGTCGACTATGGAGAGGGAGTCGTAGATGAGGATTCCGAGAACACCAGAGGGATGCGTGGGTTGTAACTGCGAGCCAGGGTTGGATTGGCTGTTTGACACGATGACAGGGATATCGGGGCCAAAGTCCGCGTAATGTTGTTGTGTATAATCTCCCTTCAAGGCTTTATCTGGCTTGTACTTAACCTCTTCACCGAGGCCTGCCATGTCGTAATCGTGCAATCCGCTTGACATGCCGTAGGGATTTGGGGCTCGGCCGCGGTTGGCTTGACCGGCGTAGGCGAGGTCTTCGTTGTATGCAATACCCAGAGGGCCGATGGCTCGCCCGTACTGGTTGCTGGTTTTGGAGTTTGCCGAGGGCGAGGCGAGCATGAGGATGCGTTTTTGTTGTTGGAGCGTTTCACTTGCAACTTCGACCTCTTGCTGGAACAACGCAATACGATCTTGGTGGCCTCTGTCTAGTGGGTTCGAAGCGATGTCTGCTTCCAGACTACGAAGGTATTGCCAGTACGGTTCAATGATATCGTCGGAATGCTTGTTCGTGCCTTCCACGAGCTGGAAATTAATGAGTGTGGCAAGCTCGAACGGGGTGAAGACGAGAGATTCAAGAAGGGATTTTTTGGCGTTCCCTTCGACCACTTTGCGCATTCCTTTCGCCATCAGATCATAGACATGATTAATCTCGGTGTCGAACACCATGATGTCTTTCGTTGAAGCTGCCATGCAAATCAGGATGTAGAGCCACGCCTTCGCAAACTCCTCTGGTAGCTTCAAGTTCAAACGATCAGTAGAATGTGCCCCAGAGAATAGCTCTTTAAACGGCTGACACTGTTTGACAACCGTTCCCAAAAAATCGATGATGTTATATAGATCTCTCTCCCTCACGCCGTAGTTGCGCTTCGACCCATATCTGCCGGCAGTGTAATAGGGAGGATTATAACTGTCATTAGCTGTCTCGTACCTGTCTGGGAACAGCAGCTGATAGATAGCACCCCAATACTTCTCTACGGTCGGCCCCTCAAACTTTGACGGAAGGAAAAATTGGAAGGCCTGATCTGCAGCTGCTAGGATAGTCGCCTTATTTTCCATAACCTTGAGCTTCTCTTGGTCATTCTTCTCAGTAGCATCAAGCATCTTCTGCTTCTTCTTGACTAAAGCATCGAACACTTCTTTTCTGGAAATGTTTGGTGTCTCGCGGTACATGACGCAGTCGCTGACCGTACTCTTACTGTTCAGGAAGTCGTCGACTTCTTTCAGATCACTTCGTACTTCTTTTTCGTCGACAGCCCATTGCATCTCTGGCCTTGGTATCGGGACAAAATCGAAGCCGGCAGAGGATGACATTCTGCCTCTCGAGGTCGACCTTTGTGGCTCGGCAGGTTTCTGGATGATTGGCGGAGACTGCATAGATGTGGGATGCGCATTGAGCCAAGTGAAGACATAGAAGCCATCCGCAAGATTGATCGGTTTCGTATTTGTCAGACCGCCCGTGTTCGTGCGAGAGGGCGGAGTGGCCGCCAAATCAGGGCTGAAGGTGTATGAACGTTTTGGCGGCGTAGGCATGAAAGTTGGCACTGATAATCCATCAAAATCCGGCTTCGACGGTTCTGTGGCCTTGACAGGTTTACCAGATTCATCGTGTGGAACCAAGCCGGTTGGTGGCAAGGCCGACTTTCCTGCTCTCTTGCGCTCTTTCTCCGCCAGCTTCTCCTTCTGCAACTCATCTTCGTGCTCAGGATCATAATCGACCCTTGGAAAGTCATCAGGCGCCTCAAACTTGTCCCTACTTGGTGCCTTGTGCTCCATAGTAAGATTAACCGTTGCCTTTGCTGCAAGGCCCAGAATCTTAGGCCAATCTGACACTCCTACTAACTTTCCATTATGCCGGAATTCCACCTTCCTCGGCCAGAATTCACCAAAATGTGTGACAAAGTCAAACCAGCTTTGGCATTCATCAACGCGGAATGACCAGAGAAGACAACGGCCGCACTGCACGGCGATCTGCGGCGGCCAGATATTAAACATAGTTGACAGAGGCTGTGTCATGGCTTTGATGGATTCTCCTTCCAAATCTTGCATTCGAAGTCCGGAACAAGTTACTAGCAGGGATTCGTCGAGGACGAGATACCATGTCTGCACGATGTGGAAACAGATTTCCAGTTTAGCATCTTTGAGCTGGCAGACTGCCTGCTGCATGTCTCTCTCCTTCTGCACCAGTGCAAATCTAGCTTGCATCAAAGTCCTCACCGGATGATCGGCAGGCTTCCCTGTGCCGACGGTTGCAGTCTTGTACTTGCCCAGCTGGAAGTGCGGCTGGCAGATCCAGGTCGCCACTCTCGGCTTCGAGGCTTTACTTTGAGCCTGAGACGCGACAGCCTCCGAGATTAAGCATGGCATGAAGAATCTGGCTTTCTGTCCAGCAGAAGTCTGGAATGGCTTATCAAAACGCTTTCGTGCTCGTGTGAGAAGGCGTGATATTGCTTGTCTCTCAAGATCGCTCAGCCCTGGAATGTTGTCGACGCCAGACTGGAGGCCATCAAAGTTCATGGCCTCGTCTTGGAAGTGTACCCATCTGAACAGTGGTGGCCGTGCTTTCTTGGCGGCTGCTGTCTGAGGAGATGTTGGCAGAATCGTGATATCAGCGCTTTGGACACCGTCGATAGAGCCTTCGCCTGTATACTTGGCTTGGAAGATGTTCCGAATCGTCATCTTATGATTGACCTTTTTGGCGGGTGCAGCCTTCTCGTTACCATCTGCGCTTGGCGGTGCACCATTGCTCTCCTTCGTCTCGCCTTCTACGTCTGTCATCACATCATTTAGGCTCGTGTCAAGTGTCGAGTTGACCCTTTTGTGCCTGCTCAGCGTAAAGCTATACGCATCGTCACTGAGGTTTGTTCCCTCGTCACTTCCACTCCCAGTATGCTGTGCTCTTTGTACTGCAGTCCTCCTACTGACCCGAGCATCATAGTCATACTGGCCGCTTCCATGATCGTATGTGCCAGAATGACCATGACCACTCCTTGCGGGTGGGTAGGCAGATGGCACATAAACTGGTGACCGCCGACTGCCGTATGTTAAACTGTGCGGCCGACTCATTCTGGGTGAATAGCTTCCTTTCCTACTTCTCGGTCTCGCCCTGCTGACATGGATATTACCCTCCTCATCACTATCCACGTATGCAGGCCATGGGGGCGACGGGCTTCCCTTACTGCTCCGATTGCTGTCATGCCTCGAGCCATGTCTTGACCCTACACGGGAACCCAACGGACTACCTTTGAAGCTCCCGTGGATGCTGTTCCTGCCGTCTCTGCTTATACGCTCAGCTCCTCCATAGCATCCCTGGAATGGCTCGGGGAACGGAACGGGTCGGCCACGAGACTGGTAACCATCGCCAGGGTACTCATAGTGTTCTTCGATGTGGCCGAGTCCTGATGCTCCCCCCAAACCAGGCCCGAGACCAAGTCCTCCTGTCCTCTCACCTCCAGAGCTGAAGTCGGTGTCGGTCATATTCCCGCCTCGATCAGCTGGTGGCGGGCGGATGTTGTACTGAGGTTGGCGAGGTGTGTCATTCTCATCGTCGCCATCTGAGCCATAACCCTGGTGTGACTGAGTTTGGACGTCTGAGTTGAAGCGTACAAAATCTTGTCGCCGCGGGAAGTGAAATGGTTGTGTGGATTGGTGCAAAGCTTCGTGTAAAGCCTCGTGGGGTGCTTGTTGGATAGGTGGTGGGATACTAGGAGGATGTTCTTGATATTGAGCACGTGATGTTGTGCCGGCGTGCTCCTCGTTGTGCGCCATCAGCTCGATGCGCACATGTCGCGGATCTCAGTCGTGATGTTCTGGGAGTTTTTCGTTGTGGCTATCGCAGAGGATATGCAGACGAAGCGGGGTGGTATTACTAGTGGAGAGCACGGAATTTTGACACAGCGAACAGATTAATTGCGACGCAACACAGAAATGAGGCCGAAGTGAGATGCGGAAGAGCATAGGAAAAAGAGAGTGGCCGGCAACCTACTATTTTATGCCCGTCTTAGCCACTGAGGTCTGTATGCACGTCTCACAGGGCGGCTGAACGTCAGTGACACTTTGGTGGTTCTCAATAGGCTGGCTAGACTCCCGCTGGAAGCCTAGGATTACGGGGAAATCTTGGCTACAGTAGTGCTGTCGCTGTCGCTCCAAGATCTGGCACGTGTGGCGGTTGTCCTCGTGCAACGAGCACCTGAAAAGGTTGTTGTGCCAGTAAAGCCTCGCGGATGCGCGGATGCGCCGATATGAGAATTAGATTCCCATGTTTTAGGCAGCACAGTTCCAGTATGCACGATGCGGTTTCCGGGACAGAGCGAGGCTTCTCCGCCCATCTCGGCGAAGACGCCAGAGCGGCCCGGGGAGCCGCTGCCAGTCTAGCAACAACAACGCTGGATCAGCACGGCTGAAGAAGTGCTTTCAGCCTCATTAACCCAAGTTAACCAATTACCGGCAAGAGGCTCATCCTAGGAGCATACAAAAAGCCAAAAACTGCTGTTTGCTGGGGAGGCTGGCAGAGGTAACTCTTACTTGTAAACTGGTCAGCCTTCGGCAAATTGATACGTAAGTAAGGAACGAGCAAAGGCGAGTAAAGCATTTACTTTGCCAAGCTTACTCGAGTAAGTGGTCTGGAATTTCGACCACAGTATGAGTCCTGTAAGTAAGCGAGTGAGCACCCAAAACAGACTACAGTCATCATTTTGCTTTTTCGCCAAATAATGTGGCTCCTATAGAATTGGCTTCTTTCTATTTTGGACAAGTTGGGATTATTGTCCCTCACTCGAATAATACATTTTTTGAGTAAGAGAAAACGTTATAGAATTGTGCTACAAAAAACAATACTCCACTATTACACCGGGAATATTGAGTAAAGTGTTACTTCTGCCGAACGTTGAAACTGGTTGGCATTTTCGCCAAAGCTTCAGCGCACCTTTAAAATTTCACTTTTTTCGCGAAAATTATTCCATGTGGTCTAATTTTTGATTTAGGGTTCTGTAGTCTTGGTCAGCGTGCTCAGGTCGCCAAATTTGATTTGAGATTCGTCAAATCTAGTCTCATCGATTTGAAAAAGTGTAAATCTAAATCCGCGCAACTTTTTAATTTCGATTGAGTCCGATTTACCGATTTTCGTTATGCGCGCTGGTTTTGGTAGGCCTTTATTTGGCCTTTATTTGGCCTCTAGACATTCTGCTCTAAAGCGCTTCTGAAAAGACCACATAGTGTGGATCTGACAACGATGGGCGACTTGGTGTTGGCACCAGAGTAAAACAGCCGGTGCAGTCAACTTTTGCATCACATCTGAAGCGATGACGATTGCCAAACTATAGCATATTTAAAATTTCAAGAGCATGAATAAGCGTTGTGGTTGCGTAGCAGGACATCTTCTTAGTCGTCGAGCCTCCTGCTTGTGAGTAGACTCAATTTCGAACTTGCGCGAGATGCCAAGTTAATAGAAGTTAATAGGAGAGAAGTCTGATTGCCTCGAACCGGAGCGTCTACGATTACTAGCCCATCTCTATGGGTGTCTGAAAACACTCAAAAGTAAATATTAGAATCATCGGCAGCGATCAGCATCGCTACAGTTTTGTAATCTCACTCTAAGTTTATTTAATTCTGAAGCTATCTAAATTGGTCTGGTAACGCCACAAATGCACAAAAGCCAAATCCAAACCCAACCACAAGCACACATCCATCTCCAGCCCTAATAAGCTCCAAATCGCCGTCTCCGTCATCCAATCCTCAATCCCACCCTAGCTACAATTGTTAAGCGCTTCTATCCTTCTTCATCACGATCTTGATCCTATACATCTTCTTTGGCTCGACAGACTGTCCTTCCGGCAATTTGTACACCTCCCAGCTAATCACCACATTTTCGCGGGGATTCCCTGCCCTGGAAAGCTGTATCTGCCGGGCAGGGACAGGCAGACCATTAACCCACCAGGGCATGCAAAGTATGTGGACGGTCAAGTTAAAGTTTTCCGTCGCAGCTTCACCGCCACCAAGCGTAAAAACAATGTCCTAGAGCGAAACCATAGAGTCCTCAGAAAACGGTCCAACGAAGTGCCCATCTGAATTATTGCCGTTCTGTCCGCGGCCCAGAATGTGAGCAGTTCAGGGTCTGGTGGTGCAGCTGGCGATATCGTCAGGTGTCCCAATGTTCTGGGATCCTCTGTCACTGGATACGGTCTAACAGTAGACCCAAGCGGAAAAATGCGCCTCCGCTGCTCAGGCTCTCGCTGTTTCTTCTTCAATTCGGCTTCCTCCTTAGCAAGCTCAGCCTGTTTGTCCTTCAAGGTCTGATTCAACCTCTGCAACTCCGTCAAAGCCACACGAAGCCCTGCTTTCAATTGACGCAAAGGCTCGCCGTCCACAGTGCTCTGATCCCTCGTGCCATCAAATCCATCAATAAAACTGATATACAGCTGCTGAAGCTTCTAGACCCGGAGTTCCGCGGCCAGACGTATCTCGTTGGCCGCCTTCGCCTCTTTTTTATGCGCCGCAATTTTATCGTTGAGTTGCGAGCGCTCTGATGTTTTGACGTCCTTGGCGGCGAACTGCTGTTGGAATCGCTTCAACCTGTCCTCGAAACCTCCAGTCCAGAACGTATGGTGCGCAGGTCTTTGTAAGCGGATTCCAGCTCAATCATCTTGTCGTTCTCGACCTCAAGCTGCTCTGTCTTCTTCGTCAACTCCTTGACGCGACGGTTCAGGACGCTGTTGCGCTCTTTCAATCTAGATTTGTCATCAACTAGTTTCTGATTTTCATCGGACAACGTCGTCGAGGCGAGGTTCGTGATGGTCTTTCAGATTTCCGTACATCGCTTTCTGCTCCTCCAGTTCGGCACTCTGCCTTGCCAAGTCTTCTTTGAGCTGCTCATTCTCGGCCTGCACATTCTCCATTTTCTTGATCTTCTCATCACAGACCTCCATTAGCAGCCTCATCTGGTTTTTATATTTTACGCGTCTGAGTTCGAGTTCTTCAAGACGTCCCTTCAGATCCTCCTCGAGGCTCAATCCATCATCCTTGTAATCTTTGAAGTATCTCCGAAGCTCGAGTTTCTGCCGCAAGCTCTTATTTTTGACCTCAAGCTCCCCGTTCCTCTTCGCATACTTCCTAGCGCTCTCCTGGATACTCTTATTCTTATCCCCCTACCTCATAGTCTGCTTCCACTTCTCCAGTAAACTAGCCTTATCACTATGCTCCCACGTATAATCCGGCTGCAAAAACTCAATATCCTGCTTCAGGCTCTCATTCTCCTCCTCCGCCTGCTCGGCTCTCATCTTCCACATATTCGCCTCCTCAACTCTCCCCTGCCACTCCTTGTACAACGCACTCGCATTATTCTCCCACCGTGGCTTCGGCACAGCCACCACACTCGGCCTATTAGTCTCCAGATTATGCGTTTTGTTGTCAGGATCAGGAGTGATGAAGATTGTCGTGCCGCCAACCAAACGGAAGCGGCAACGGATATAAATACCATAAAGCCCCTGTCCATTCTTCTCGGCTCTCGTAGTACCTTTCTCCTTCATATTCTCTAAAATCTTGATATGCGTCTCTTTTGAGGAGTTGGTAATAATGTAGTCGTGCTGGAAATCTACCCATCGCCGGCGCAGAGCTATGTGGTTAAATTCGGGTGCCTCAAGATATCTCGGAATCGAAACTTCCCCGGAGAGAGTGTCGAGAGCAGAGCCGTAGGACTTATCGAGAGCATGGACCTTGAAGACAAGGACCCGGTGAGCGTAGATCCACTGGCCGAGGAACGTCTTGCGGCGACGGTCGTTCTCGGGTAGGTTCATCGGCAGTGCTGAGAGGATGCCGCCGCTGGCAGAGGGTGCGTCATCTATCAAAAGCAAGGCTTTGTCGGCGTGTCCATCAATGCTTCGACTCTTGCATAAAGAAGCGGATTCCTGGGACCTTCATGCCTCGCACGGTCAGCACCGGCTTAATTTCTGTCAGGGGACAGATGTGTCTGACCCTGTTGGGGTAGTCGTCTGCATACTTAACAGTGTTCATGAGATCGGTGATTGGCACTCTAGCGATCGCTTCGGAAGAGTTATACGGCTCATCCAAGTTGGCTAGGAGGTCGAACACACCACCGAAAAGTCCTCCTACCTCGCTTCCATTGCCTGCAGCGCTAGTGGTATTTTATCCCGATCTCGCGGATGAGATACAAGCTATGAACGTACTAAGCTCAACCAGTGTAGGAGCTGCGGCGTCATGGCCCTTTTCGCCATACGCCACCGTCATTGGGTCAAGCGCAGCCTGGGGGGTCTCGTCTTGGTGGTAAAGTAGCTGCAATTGATGTGGGCAAGCTTCTTGGCCATATCCGGTCTTCTCAACCAATTACTCAAGTATCGACGTGCAAATGCCGTTCTTGTCAGTGGTGTTCTGAGCAGCTCCGTTGAGGGCGCTGTTGTGGAGGAATATGGGAGGCTGTCGCTCGTAAGAATATTTCCATACTTGTCGCGCTTGATACCGTGGTTGGGAAAGAGGCTGGTATGGTTGCACTCGTTCCCTGGCCTGTTGTTGTCCTTGTACCTCATGCCGTTTTCCTCGGAATATTTATCGCCATAGTCGGTCGTTTCAGTTGGGCTCTTGTCCGGTGGCGCTAGCTTTAGACGCGCAGAGCCTTTTATCGACTCCGGCGTAATCGGTACGCTAATGGGTTGGTCGACTTGTACGTACAAACTCCCGTTGCACCTCGGACAGGTAGACCTGCTTGAATTTCCGGGCGTAAATGGAGCCATTTTGTAGTTTTGATTCTTAAATGCCTTTTCCTTCCACGATTTGAAGCGCTTCGGCGATGTTGATGTCTAAAATTCCAGCTTGAGGATGTTGGAGAGGAAAAGACGGTAACGAAAACTTGAGCAAGAGCAATTCGCACACCTTCAACCCTACCTTCAATTGATAGCACAATCCATTTGACAAAGAAGAGCTTGGTCTTTGTTGAAGTTGATGCTGCTTTGCACCCCCCGTTCGGACATTTTGTTGTGGCCAATCTGCAGATGACCGGATGCGGAAGTGGTCGCTTTTGTGTTGCATCACAAAAATGGTTTCCCGATTCCCAACCATCGTGAATTGAGCATTCTGCACCCGACTTTTTTCTGAAACGTGGTAAGTCTCGGAAACGCAACCAAAACCATCACCTCGAACTAAGGAAGGCCTCCCATGGGCCTTCCGTCCTCGCGTAGATGCAGCGGACGCATGCTCGTCTCAGCTCCAAAGACAGCCCAACATAAGTCAATATGCTCCAGACAGGAGAACTTCTTGTCGGCTACTGGTAAATAATGGTATTAACTACAAGCTAATGTGATCGGCGCCGTCGCTCATTAGTCCAGAACTATGCTTACTGTCGCTCATACTGCTTCACTTATTTCTTGTCCTTCTTGCTACTAAAGAAACCGCGCTTCTTCTTTTCCTTCCCCTCATCCTTATCCTTCTTCTTCTCAAGTTTCCCCGAAGAGCTTGCACTCGGCGCCTGTTGTGGAGGAACTCTTTGCGCCGCGGATGGTGTAGTTTGGGAAGCTTGTTGCGGCGAACCATTCGCAGCACCGGTGTGGCCTCCAATGTGCAATCCACCCATCTTATTTGCAATGCCTCCAAGCCCGTGGGTTGACTTCTGTGGCGCCGGCGCAGGCTTCGTTGCCTCCCTCTCAAACAGATGTTCTGGCGCTCTACGCTTCGGTCTATCTTGCGGTAACTTCAATCTGAATCTGTCGAAACTGAGCTCTGTGAGCTGTCTCACAAAGCACTTCGGCGTAAGCATATGCGAGGTCGCCAAGATACAGTCTTTATTTCCGTGGCTAGCTTCGTAAACGGCGCGAGACTCTGAATATGTCGCTCCGCCGGCCATAAATATTATTACTCTCTGTTTCGCCTCGTGCGTTGATTGCCTGTTTCTTGCCCATGTTGGCTTTGTTGAGCGAAGTGAAGCTGAGTTCATGGCTGCCAAGTCCGCTTCACTGTGTGCCGGCGGCTTGACGTAAGGAAAAACTGCTGGATCGAGGGTGCCGTTGTTCAGATTCTGCAATAATTGTTTGACTGCTGGCTCAAAGCGGGAAAGTGCATAGTTCTCGTCCTGCTGAGTGGGTGCGGTTTTCATGGCGAATAGTGGTTGAGGATGTGGACGTTTCTCTTTCAGAGCATGAGTGACATTCGCACCGAGGAGTGCCATGTTGTTGATAGCTTCGATATTATCCGGTGGCAGTTGAGAATGTGCCAGTAAGCGCGGGATGTCCTCAAATACCAGTCCGTCTTTGAAGATCACGTAAAGCATGATTAGTCGTAATCTGTCCTGCGGCGAGGTGTTCTCGTCGTCTAGTAAGCGAACGAGTTGATCTGCAACATGCTTTGGCTTTTTGTAATCCTCGTCCAAGCCCGTACCCAATATCTGCTCCAGAGACGCAACATCTGGCAGCTTCTTCCGCTGAAAAACGTCCATACACTCCTGTGCCATTCCGAGATGCAGCGAATATGTCTCTTTGAGCGTAGTAAACTGTGGCAAACCAGCTAACATATCCTTGATGTTGTTGATACTGGCAGCTTCGCTCTTGTTTGTGAAGTGAGGGTTGTCCAAGATAAACTTGTTGAAGTCGTTCATGATCTTCTCGATCGTGTCCTTCATGTGCTCATGTCTGTTCTTCACCCAGATCTCGTCCTTCTCGCTAATCTCCACATCCTTTTCTTCTTGGTCGGCTTGCCCAGCATTGATGATGGCTTTGTATGTGACCTTGTCATTTTCTTGTATAGGCAGCAAATCATGGGCCATGGCTTGATAGGTAAATTCGTGGATGAGCGGTGCCACAAGGTCCATAGATCTATCCGTGATGACGAGTACGCCCTGCGGCCTTGCTGTCTGAGGAGGAAAATCAGGGTTGAACTTGGCATATGTATCAAGCTCTGACTGCACGAATCGTGCAAGGTGTGTACATAACACACTCGCCTCATGGGTCGCATTCCTCGGCCTGTAATACCTCACTGTCGGATACTCGCCCAGCGTTGTGCATATCCCAGTAATCTTCTGAGCCAGACTCTGCAGGTGTGCCGCTACCATGCTGTTGCAGCCAGGGTGGTACAATATGGGAAAGCTGTATAAATCTCGAAACGTCACCAAGCGAGACTCTCGTGGGAAGTAGCTTATCGTGAGAGTGCTCATATTTGCGATTTGTTGCTGGTTGTTCGCACTAGCTGTGATGCGCCGTCTGTGTTCACCATCCAGCACCGATGTCCATACTAAGAAGGCCCGTCGATATCTCTTCTTCTCGAGGTCCGCCATCAGGCAATCGACCACGTATGATGCGGGTGAGAGGAGGTAGATGGCATCCATTTCTGGGTTCATGGGCCGGCGGTCTTCAATTTGCTCGACATCTGAGTATCAACCGGTTAGCACAATGAACGCACGGCGGAGTGGTCTCAAGTATGTGAGCGTACTTGAAATATTCTCGTTGAGAATGTCATCTTCTTTGAGGACATTGTCGAGGATCTTCCTACTGTCGTCATCTACAACCAGGACTTTCCACTATGTCTTGTTAGGAAGTGATTTGGAAGTGAAATCATGAGTCCTCTTACATCGCCTCGAGTTATGCTACGGAGCGTGTTTACGATTACTGGCTACCTGTCAGCGTCGCAACTCCAAGCAGGGCGTGGATCCTCACTATCGCGTTGCTCCTGAATCGTGGAAACGCCCATCTTGAGGCACGCGGTGATGTCACAAGCACCTGTCGGAAGGCTGTTCTTGGAGAATCCGTGGGATTGACTGTGGCGCAACTATGACGGTTTTGCTGGCGTTTCTTGTCCTCACTGACACCAATGAACAAAAGAATAAGTTGGCCTCGAGTAGTTTCAGGATACTGGAGCTCCAGGATGCGCCCCGCCGTTGTGCACCATCAAGGCCACATTTGCGGGGCTTGAAGATTGATGATCCGAGATAAGATGAGATCGGACTGTTGTGGGACAGGGGACGAATCCTTGCAATATGCCAAATCGGATTTTGGCGACTCTGGATTCCAGGACAAAATTTCATGTGCTTCAATATTAACCACAACACGTATTTAAAGCTTGCGGATAGCTCAACTAGGCTTAGCTCATGTCTTTCTCAACCAGGCAATACAAAATTTATTAATAAGAAATTACCAGCTGTGCTCGGCAAATTGCCTTGAGCCCCTGTGATGGTGCGCCGCGTCGTGTTTACCCCGCCAACGCAGCAAACGGACTGCTTTTGTTGGCCCAAACAGTTTTTGCAAACATAGTACCGGCATAACATCAATTTTAAGATAAACAAACTAACGACCATTAGTTTGTATACATAATTTAAGCACTTTGGTAATTGTTTTCCATTTTAAGCCTGCCTAGGGCTCAAAAACACGGTTTAACAACTCGCGATCTGTTTTGGTGGGGTGGACGCCAAGACGTCGCCCATGGACCGTGCGAGTCGGAAAGGTACAAAGGAACTTTTAGGCGACCAAGTATCCTTGTATCCCAGGCTCATTTAAACCCTGATTCATCGCTCAAATAGCCTCATTATGGTAATTGATTGTTTAATGGCTAGTTATTTAATTAGCTTAAGTAATTTTTCAGCTAAAACGTCTGTATTCTGGTGCTGAAAAACCGAACCCCAATTTTGGGTTTATGGAGCAACCAAATTGATTTGGCATTTTGCGACGGTCAGGCCTCTTCCGCACTGTGGGGTTGGGGATAGCTGCATGGGCTTGGAAAGCTTAACGACGACCACAATGTTGAGGTCGTGGATTACAGGAGTCAGAAGCCATAAGGCTCGCCACTTTGAGGAAGTGAAACTATCGATGTCTTCGTTCTAGCTGCTACTTCCACCGTTTCTCCTTATGACAGACATGCTCGTGTGACACTTTTACAAACTTGCTTGACTCTAGTCTAGTCGAGATTCTCATTTCCAAGTGTATATAAGTCGATGCTAGGCGTACGAATGTCATCACGGAGTTCATTTATCACATCACTAACGTCCACCAAGTCCTCGCTTAGCTCGCTTAATATCGTAGTATGGCCATATTGTGCCTTGCTATGTGATGATAATGCCATACTAGAAGTTACTTTATCATCACTAAGCTCAGAAAACGAGTCGCCTCGAAGTTATGTCCCATTGCTAGAGCGTATCGATGCTCCAGCATAAGGTATAACTCGCCGCCGCATTTTTGTGTCCCCGCGAAAGTTTTCATTTTCTCGGCCGGGGCTTCGAAGTTAACTTCGGGAGGAAGGAACGTCTCCCTAACTGAGCCCTCCTACCCTATATAGTAGGTACAGCTCCCCCTTATCACCACATTTGACATAACTTGAGTGTTGTTACACACGGATCCCAAGCTCCGATTTTGCACCTCGACTCTTCTTCCCTTCCCTCAACACACAAATCCCACCACCATTCACAGTTTTCCACCACCCGAAACCCTCCTCAACGGCTCTTCAAACTGGTATCCAGTTGCGACCGGACTCATGCCACCACCACTCAAGACACCATTCGGCAGCTTCACCGGCTTTCTCGTCCCCATAAAGACAGGATGGCATTGTTCAAGGGAGTCATCATTGCGATAACCGTGTCCTCTTTCGTGGTCTTTGGGCTCCTTTACTGCCTGGCGAACTGGTCCTCTGTTCGCACCGTCGCGTTGAACATCGTTCCGCATGCCTTCGACGAGGCCGACGACGACGGCAGAGTTATCATTGGGTGCTCGAAAGGGTACTACCGGGGGTATATGCCTGGAGGGCAGTGGGCGGGCACCGCCATTGACGAGGATGGGAATGCTTGCTCCCCGACTCGCTTCCGCAAGGCTCGCCACGGGTGTCTGTGAGCGGTACGTCCCTAATCCTGATTGCGATAATCGTTGCTGTGGATGTGGTTGTCTAGGAGGATGTGGCTGTCGTGATTGATTAGAGTACTCCGACGACCAAGATGCCGACGACGGCGATGACGGATAACCTTGCTGCGACTGGTTCGGAGATCGCGGCGGTTGATATCGGGCATTGATCTGGTTTTGCGAAAACGGGGTTTGGGCGAAGGCGTTTTGGGATGGAGGATGCGGATACTGCTGAAAGGAGTGCGCGGGCGATGCCATCCGAGAGCCAGGCGGAGGATACATGTGGCCGCCATTCTGAACCCTATCAGTATTTGCACAATTGGAAGAGGATATGACGAGAACACAACGCGAAGCAGATGGGAGGTACAAGGAGATGGTAGCAAAGAGACCTGGATGATTGGCCTTCGCGGCTGGTTGTTCGGGAACATCGTCCCTCGCCGCGATAAACCTGATATGGATTGGTATCGCTTGCTTTGCTAGTCGGAAGCTTCGCCTCCTAATCGTTCAATGAACAACAATGCTTCGAGCTTCCCTCTTCTCGAATACTACTCGCGCTCCCAAACGTGGCTGAACAAGTTGTGCTCCGGATCGTGATGTGCTGATCGTAGCCACAAGGATACTGAGACGAGACGGCTTTGTATATATAACTCGATTACGCTTTGTCCGTTGAAGGAAATATCTTTGATCGGATTGTTGCGTAAATAGTTTACAATGCGGTATCTAGAGCGCACCCACACGTGTCGAGCTCCAAAGCTGTCGTCGGCATATTGAGTAGCAACCGCGGCACGCTAAATTGGGGATGTTGGGGTGACAGCGACCCTGGTCCTTCGTGATGTCAGCGTGCAGGAGTCGCTGGAAGTGCTTCGCTCTTGGCAGCGACTTCGGGATGCTACAAGATAAACGATTTAAGAAAGCGATCTTAGAAAGCATCAAACTTGAGATCCCAAAAGATGGATAAACCTTCGACCTCGTCGTATTACAGTGCAAAGAAAATCGCTTGAGAGGTTCCCAGCGAGATGGCAGGTTGTGCAATTCACACTTATCGCGAAGCCCAGGCTGCTGCCGTCCGACGCTTTCTACGGAGCAGACTTCGCGTCGTGCAATCAACCCTAATGCATATCGATTTGCGCTGTGGAAGATCTTACATATGGGACGCAATTTCAGCCCGCCGGAACGAAATCTCACGGTATCACTTTTCAGAATCTACATCTGTTCTATTGCTGGCCTGTAGGGTTCCATCCGATGCTGCAGCACTATCTATACACTCATCTTCATAGCAATACTCTTAAGAGGTTTATATCCAACAACCTCAAAGTCCTCCATCTTCCAGCCGTCTATGCTCCCGCCGGCTTCCCTCTTTATGCTCAGGCCTGGGAACTCCCTCGGACTCCGCTCCACCTGCTCCTGCAACGCCTCAACATGATCCTTATACACATGCGCATCACCCATAGTGTGAGTAAATGTGCCTGGCTCTAGACCAGCAACGTACGCCAACATGTGCGTCAACAACGCATAACTCGCAATATTGAACGGTACACCAAGTCCCATATCACAACTCCTCTGATAAAGCTGACAATCCAGCCTCCCCCTCCCATACTTCCCCTTCTTAAAATCCTCCGCACTTAACATCTCATTCTCCGCGCTCGCACCCTTCGGTGCCCCAGGATAAGAAACGTAAAACTGCGCAAACATGTGGCACGGCGGCAACGCCATAATCTTCAGGTCTGCCGCATTCCACGCACTCAAAATAATCCTCCTATCAAATGGGTTATTCCTCAACTTATCCACGATCTCAGCCAACTGGTCGACGCCTTGCCCGGTGTAGTCGGTGTCCCGATCAATGTAGGTGGCGCCGAAGTGCCGCCATTGAAAACCGTAGACGGGACCTAGGTCGCCTTCTGCGCGGTGCGAGAGACCGATGCTGTCGAGGTAGGACCGCGAGCCATTGCCGTCCCAGATCTTGATGCCTGCCTCGGAGAGGGGTAGGGAGGAGGTATTGCCGCTGATGAACCAGAGGAGCTCGGCTATGACGGCGCGGAGAAAGACACGTTTTGTTGTTAGGAGGGGGAGGCTGAGGTTCCCTTGTGAGTCGGAGAGCTTGAACTTCAGTGGGCGGGGTGCAAAGAGGGAGATTGTGCCTGTGCCGGTACTAGAGGGCAGAGTGTCAGTCACAGTTCATGGTATTGGAACGCAGAGAGTAGCGTGGGCTTGAAAAGACAAGATTCTGTTAGAATAAACAGGGTAGGAGTACCGATCAGGTCTATGCTCGCCATCTCTCAAAATCTCCTTGATCAGGTTCAAGTACTGGTACTCTTCATGATTTGGATCGACCTGCTCCTCTTCTTTCGCATCCTTCTTCGCTCCTTCGACCTTGGCGCTGGCATCGCTGCTACGGTTTGCCACCGGTGTGTTGCTGAGATAGCTGTCTTCCTTCAGTGTAGCCTTCTCTAGGGTCGCCATGGTGGCGTCGGCAGTTGGTGCTGCCATTCTTGCAGTAATACTGTGCTTCAACCGGTTCGATGGTGGTATGCTGGTGCGGCGAGTTCGGCGTATGCAACTAAAAGTTCGTTGAATGTTGGCCGTGTTGTGTTTATAATCAATGTCGTGCTCAACTCCTTATAGGCTTAACCCGAGAGACGCGAATAAAATGCCCCGCGTCGTGTGGGACGCGTTAAGTGGTTGCCCATGGGATTTGTAGACTCAAATGCCATGCCCCCCAAAAGACTACCGGCCGGTTGGTGCCTCCCGTTGAAGCTGGATTGCATCACCGCCAGCACAGTTTTTGAAATGCTTAACAGCCAGCATGCTAGATACAGATATGTTTTACCTTCATCTTGACAAATTCTTGTTAATGTTGTGGTTAGGCAGGGATTCGTGTTAGAATACGGCGACTTTGAGCGACATGTTAGATCTTGGAAGGTGGCAGCTAAAATGTAGTGGAGGTCTCCCAGCATGTGCCGGCCTCGGAGTTCTCGGCCCGTCAAGGCAACCTTGTTGGTGTTAAACAGCGCAAAAGACCGAGCAGAGGTAGGTGCTCTCATGTTTTTGAAGCGATCCGGGAACAAAAGCAAAACAGATGACCAGACTGGGGTTCGATCCCAGGACCTTATCCGTGTTAAGGATACGTGATAACCAACTACACCATCCGGCCGCTTGTGCCGTACTTGGCCTGGTGTTTGATAAGTACTAAATTAAATACGACTGGCTGATAAGAAAGAGGAAAGTGCGACAGGTGCTGAGGAGGAAAGGACTGGATTAGGAGACTTGGAAGATGCGGTTCCCACATTTCGTGAAGTTCTTGCCGATCTATATTCTTCAAAAAGAACACGAGGTGAATGGACACGAGGAGTTCAATAGGAGATAGCCAGCGCTTCTAAGTTCGACCATGGCTTCATACTTTCCATCGCAAGCTTCGTGTGAAGGTTCAGAATCAGCCACAGAAACCTCGCCGTCGCCGTGAGGCTGTGCGAACACCACTCTCCCCACCACTCACACCAAACTCATCTCCAAGCCACACACAATCCAAATCTTCACCGACCACTACTCTAATCCTCGGTAAGCTGAGAGATGCACGATTAAAAAAGCAAGGCTGGTAGATATCGCGCCGGTGCTAAGGATGCATCGTGAAGATGTAGTCATGCCACGGCCCTCGCCGGCGCTAGAGTCCACTTGGCTCTGTGGGCGTTCAATAGTTTTTTTCTTTCTGGAAGCGCTGTCCCAGGCGGCCTTGTCTCAAGGCGTTTGTGGCATGTTTCAAATGGGCTGAACTGAGAAACGTTTTGAAAAGAGTTTTTTGCTCGTATCATCTTGATAGATTTTTGTGCGACGCCGTAGTTGGCGCGTTGCGCAGATGGGGAGGAAGTAGTATCCCGAGGAGAAGTCGTGATGTAAAAAGTTCTCTGCCAAGATACTCAAGCTGGTGGTCAGAACTGATGATTAACCAGTCGAATGCGAGTTAACATCTCGAAAGAATCCTCCCATCTCTATTCTGAGACATGCGCGTCTTGGAATGCGATCTTTGCCAACGCTCAAACGATCAGCGAGCCCCGTCCATTGAATTACGGTAAATGAAAATTATACCCTGTAATTTGATCGAAATGAAAATTCTACCCTGTCGTGATTAGTAAGCCCTGTACTTAGCTCACCGCCTTTTCCAAAGTGATAATTTTATAACGCCGCCCACGTATATACTGACTTTACGCTTTACGATATCAATTCAATAGCTATTACTTGTTATAATATAGTATATAATGGCTTCGTCAAACTATCTTGAAGTGCCTGAAGACGGGTCTGCCTTTGAGAACTGGGTAGACCTACGAAAAGCCTTGAGTAACTGGGCGATCCGTGATAAGTTTACGTTCCGTACGCCAAAGAAGACCCCTCTTGCCGCCACATACTGCTGTGCAGAAGAGAGCTGTAATTGGAGAGTATGTGCCCGAAAAGTAGATAGCGGTCTGCTTGTTCTAGCTATTAAAAAGAGCGAGCACAGCTGCCTTGGTCGTGGTGTGCCGAAGAAGGCGGCAGCAGCAAACTCAGACTGGCTAGACGACGTTATCGTCCAGCATCTTAATGTAACAAAGGCTACGAAGCCCCGTGAGATCCAGGAGTGTATACGGGTACGATTCGGCGAAGAAATTAGCTATAGGGTGGCCCATCTCTGTCGTCAACGCCTCCTTAGTGAAGATATTGGTACTCATCGGCATAGCTTTCACTTACTACCAGCATACCGAGACCTCCTTCAAGAGAAGTCTCCTGGCGTATATATAGATCTTCAGATCCATACCGAGACGAGTAAGCCCTATATTCTACTCTACTCTCTTTTCCTAGCTAACTAAGTTATAGGCCGCTTTAGACGGATATTCGTCTGCCCTATGCAATCGCAGGGCACTTTCCAGCTTTTCCGCCGCTTTATTGCAGTCGATGGCACTTTTCTTAAAGGCCGCTTCGTTCAAGTTCTCCTTCTTGCTGTTGGTATTGATGCAAACGGCCATAATACAGTACTAGCGTGGGGGGTAGTCGAATCTGAGAACCGCTCATCGTGGGAGTGGTTCTTCCTTCATCTTCGGCGGGCGATTCCTCAGATATCTACAGAGGCTTGTACAGTAATATCAGACCGTGATAAAGGCTTACTTGAGGCCGAGAGGATCCTTGGCCCTACAGTTAAGACTGCGTGGTGCTGTCTTCATATCCTAGCTAACTATAAGAAGGCTGGCTTTGCCGCAGTCTCTACTATGTTCTGGGCTATAGCAAGGGCTCGCACGCCTCAAGATTTTGAGTATATGATGGCAAAGCTCGAAGAAGCAAAGCCAGAAGCAGCTACTTGGCTACGTGCTACAGACGTAGCTAAGTGGGCAGAAGCTTACTTCGTTGGCCGTCGATATGGCCATGATACTTCTAATATTGTGGAAAGTGTTAATAAAGCACTTGTCGAAGAGCGTGAGCTTCCAATCCTACAGCTTCTTGATACGATATGGCATCGAGTAATGGATGAGAGAGCTACTTGTCTTACTATAGCTACAAAAGCTATTATCGATGGCTTTACCTACACCCCCTTTTGTGCTGGACTTGTTACGGAAAGCCGTCAGTGGGCAAGAACGAATCAAGTAAGTACGCTCTTCTCTTCCTCTTCTACTATACTACATAGCTTATTAACCCTTACTTATATAGGTTCAAGTATCATCGCCAACACAAGCACGGGTAATTGGTGCTTCTGGCCTTATCTACCTCGTGGATTTAGAAGCAGGAACCTGTTCCTGCCGTAGATATCAAGCAAATAGCGTGCCTTGTAGGCACGCTATGAGCTTCATATTCCGCCAAAGGCTTACGCTCGAGCCCTTCCTACCTTCTGCTTTATCGACAGTAGTATGGCAGGAAGCGTTTATGTCACCCTTACCGCCGATTGATATATCTACACTATGCCCTTCTACAGAGGAGCCTTGCTGGGCTCCAGTCACACGGATTCCTCGAGGTAGGCCAAAAAAGGAAAGAATACGAGCAGGTCAAGGCCGCGGCCCTCGAGGATTACACTATAAGAATATGGGCACCGAAGAGAGCGGTAGCAGCGTAGTACAGCACCGTTCTCATAATATGTGCGGGACCTGTGGCGAGCGGGACGGTCACAACGCTGGGAGCTGCCGCCGGCCTCATATTTAATTAATTATATAGTATTATATAGTACAGAATACAGGTTCTACATAAGTTACAGTATAGTATAGGGGGTATAGGGCGGGCGGGGGAGTAGGGCGGCAGAATCAGCTTATTAATCACGACAGGGTAGAATTTTCATTTCGATCAAATTACAGGGTATAAATTTCATTTACCGTT
>RCNJ01000083.1_pt1 | contig 84500 bp, 82 predicted proteins | sample 2041171 | NCBI WGS metagenome assembly RCNJ01 (sample SAMN09708213, study PRJNA481090) | feces metagenome | biome: feces | host: Pygoscelis adeliae | place: Antarctica: Rookery Lake | collected 2010-03-01 | reverse complement strand
CAGCGAGCGCTGCTGCACAGCAGGACGGCAAACTCCTTATTCACCGTGATCAGGTGGCCCACTGATGCCGGCACCTCCACCATATTAAATTTCCTGGCCCGTCTACCCCCCCAGTATAATTTTCGCAATCTAAACTTTTCTTTTTTTGTCCTCGGGATGGGACGTCATATAGGGTAGGAGAACATCATATTGGGTAGGAAATAAGAAAACTAAAACATTAAATGCTAAAGCTTTACACCCGCGTATACCCTATTCGTGGCCCCTCGTTTGGGTTGTTTGAGTTGGCTATATTTAAGTCAGGAGGAGCCTTGAAACAGACCACGCCTCCAGGGAACAAGATCACGCCCTCAGTAGATGCCCCACAACACATCCACGTGCGTACCAGCAGTCGTGCCATCACAAGACATGACGCCCTTGGCACCGACCTTGCCGCCGCCACCGAATTTGTTCACCACATCGTTGATAACATCAATAACGTCCTGGCGGCCGACCTCGAACTCCACAGCGCCGCCGGTCCCACCGGTCCGCTCGATGCCAAAGGCGCACGAGCCATACGACAGGATCTCGCGGTGGCCGGTAATGCGGTGCTTGTACTCGGTGGACCCGTCGCCCTCGATATTCCGAATGATTTGCTCGCAGTCCGACACCGAGGGGGAGGCACCACTGGTTTGGTCCTCAAACGTCGAGTCGCCGCACCTGTCCTTGGGGGGGGTGGGGATGTCGCAGGGGTATTTGTCGCTGCCGCCCTTGGTGCCTGTTTCCCACGACTGGAAGGCCCGGTTGGGGCTGCAGACGGGGAGCCGGACAAACCCCGGGGGTCGTGATGTCCATGTTGAGCAGGTCGGTGCGGGGCCCGGCGTTGTTGATCGGGTCCAGCACGCCGCCGCCGTTGGTCTTTTCGTTCCGCAAACATCCTTAGCGACCTTCCTTTTTACACGGCCCTAGGGAATGTCACACGTTGTCTGATCAGGCAAGAAGGAAACCAATAACGCCGAACACAGCTGCGAACCCCGCGACACCTGCAACGGCCAGCTGCTGGACACCGAGCCAAGAACAGAGTAAGACGCTGCGCCTGACAGTTAAATGAGCATTCCCTTTACAAGCTTCGTCCACGAACAGAGTTTGTATTGAGAAAAAAAAGTGTTGATCCTACTTGATATAATCACACTGGATACCTCGGGCATGACTCTATAGTACAGAGCTAAGAATGCAGTCAGCCAAATTATCACCAGGCCTCATTTCCTCTAGGTTGAGTCCGACCGTCAGACTTCCATCGCGTCCCAGATGGGGATTCTTGTCGGTTCGATACTCCCGGCCAACTCCATAATTGGGCTAAATGGAAATTGCAGAAACCGTGGTACGAAAAATGTAATTGATTAACTGTAAATGGACGCGAATATTAACGAAATGCAGTGGTGTCAAACTGCAATCTATAGATGGTCCACAGAGTTACGAGGTCAAAAAGAGGCATTGCAGCATTACTATTAATTAGTAGGACTCGCCTTGCCCTGTCCTTGCAGAAATTAGCACGCTGACCATTCTGCCAAGCGTAAACACGCCTTGCGTTAAATTATCATCTGATTTGCTTCAAAGCCCGAAGCAGACTAAAAGGCATTCTATTACATTTATAGCTATTGATTTTTGAATAAAAACCTGTACTGTTTGGTTTCGCTGTAGACTTCTACTGAATAAAACCAATTCAAGTCTGGTAAGTGGCTCACCGTATACCACTCGACACTCACAACCCTCTTCCTACTTGATCATTCATAAACGCCTTACCCTGGTACCCTTCGTTGATACCTGCAACCACAGGCGCCATTATCTGCCACCACACTCAAAGAACGCAAAAGCTCGTCAACCACGATCACCAACCAGGAATCCCCATCGATGAGACTATCCTTGGAGTCAAAAATCACCACCACCCTCCAACCCGAAGTTTACCTCAACGATACACCTCTCTTCACTTACGAACCACCGCCCCCTTCCCCATCCTCCTCCAGGCACCTCAACAGCTCACCCAATTGCCCATCCACCTCCTGCTCCCTCATCCCCAAACACTTCAGACTTGCCAGTTACTGGTTTTCTATTGGCCCAGAGTACACTTGGGGCATCTGTGGCAAAGTCTTTCCATTTCAGGTAACTGTTTTTTGTTGACAGCCATTCGCAAGTCCCGAATATACGGGCATCTTCAATGGTTGCGAGGTCATCCTCTGGCTCCTCAGACACATCGAAATACTTCGGAAGATCCTTAATCTGGCCACGCCATTGTTCCTCTTGTTTTTAGCACTATAAGCTCGTTAGCAATGCCGATTGTGGACTTCATGGTGTACCATACCTATCTTGGAGATACCATTAACGGTGAACGCAAGCGCATTGCGAATGATTAGATGGTTGGGGTCGTTTATTGAGTCGAACTTGCGGATTGAACGGCGATCGGCGTTCGTGGGCATCTGCTTCTCTTCGCTGTATCCTAGCGTTGCCGACTCGGGATCAACAATGAGTGTGCTGAAGAGTCTATCCATACACAACATCTGGGTCTCGTAGAATGACCATAGATCTATGCTCGCGGCAAAGTTGCGAAAATGATCATTGTTAGTTTGTATAGCCATGGAGCTTGGTTTGAGATCTGTGACGTAAGAAAGGGACGAGTAGACAGCCTGAAGAATATTGTTCAAAAGCTTGGCCGAATCGGAACCTCTATGTGGTGTCGCAAGAAAGTAGATTGTAAGGAACCGTTTTGCCAGAATCTCGTACGCTGCATTTTGCCTTGCTAGCAAATAGGCCTCCTTGATAACCAAGCCTTCAATGCTGTGCCCTATGAGCACAATTGGCGTGCCTGCATCCCCCAGATATGGCGACGTTCGCATTTCACCGAGCAACGACCTGCCAAAATGGCGGATGTTCAGGCAATTGCCGCTGCCTTTGACCCAATCCGCATTATATCCAAAACTGTGCACTCGAACATTCTTGAACGCAGGACCTCTGGGAAGCCATCCTTGTGGCCAGTAGTGTGTCACCGAGTTCGTCTTGCTCCATGTCGTCCTTGAGCCACCGCCGAGACCATGTACGAAAACGAAGTCGAGAAGAGGTTCTGAGGGAGAGTGCAGGAGGTTGCATCCGAGACGGCCTTTCAAATCACCCACACAATCGTCGGTAACGGTAACGGCCTTACCAAAGAAATTTGAGCCAGATTTGAATGAGCTATATCCGGTGGGGGAGAAGCTGGAGGACAAGACGATGTCCTTGGTGCGAAGACTACTAAGGGACTATGCGATATTTTGTCGAGGTCAGGAAGGAAAGACAGAGAATGTTCTTACGATATTTTCTGGCATTTTCTTTCAGATCAGCCCACAAAGAGTCTGTTCTTTAAACCTCATGCAATGAATATACTGCAGTATATATCCAAACTTTCGTTTCTTCTCACAGGGAAAAAACTGGTAGCATTATGGCAATGTACTCTTCCGCTACACAGTTGATATCGGGCTCAGGCTGTGTGAGATGTGCAGTCTGATTAGTCCTGTACCAATCAGGATCTCATGTGTGATTATGCACATGAGATTACATCTGCGTTTCGACATCAAAAGGACGTCTGAGGTCAACAACGGTTTACCCGGTCACACTCCACAAGCGTCACACCTGGAACTAGTGATCTTATACTGAAGGGGGCCTGCTAAGTGTCAGTCTCGGTTTAAGCGATTGAGGAACCAAGAACTCCGATCAAATGCCCGCGTCGATAGCTTGGCGAAGACTGCCTGGGCAGATATTGTTTAGGTGCTCGGTCTGGAGTAACAGAATAATACAATATGGTTGTGCTCCATGGATCCATACTTAAAAAGCCACTCGTAACAAAGTCGGGCAACGCGTCCCAGGTTTTACTCCATTTGTGGTGAGGTGTCCGCTAAATATGGATGATGGTACCCCCTGCACCACCAACCATCATGCAGTTCTACGCGAAGTGCAGCGTAGTCCCTGTAGGAGGTTTCAATATATAATTTTGACGCCTGTCGCGTGCGCATAAAGCGGATGATGCACGGCGAGTTTGAGTCTATGAAGGCTATATTAACGCTCTCACCCGACTTCACACCAAAACCAATTGCCTGGGGAACATACAAGACCATACCAGACACGCACTTTCTTATGTGACTTCCGAGACATGATAAATGAAATGCCGGACCCGTACAAATTTGCTGCACGTCTAGCCGCGCTCCACCAAAACAGCAACCCTCCGAATGGCAAGTTCGGCTTCCACATAACATATAGTGGCAATTTGCCCCAGATGAACAACTGGGAAGAAAGCTGGGAGACTTACTTTACAAAGAGTATGAGGTGGGCTCTCAAACTTGAAGTCGGAGTAAAGGGATACGACCCTGAGTTTGATGTGCTTATCCCGATCCTCTTTGAAAGGTTATTCCTCGACTTCTTCGACCACTCGAAAGCGACGGTCGATCCGTCAAGCCCTCACTTGTGCACAGAGATCTCTGGTATGCCAATCGGGAATCGATGCGGATAATGATGAATCTCTTATCATCGATGCCTGTTGCTTCTATGCCCGTAGCGAGTGTAAATCGTGTGATCTCCCAGAGAGATATAAATTACCAGGCCCACACTATACGCTTGTTGTAGATGAGTTTGGTCAATGGCGACCAATCTATAATAAATTTGGGGCCGAGTACCACGCTGCGTACCACGCTGCGTACCACTCATATGTTCAAATTTCGCCACCTGCTCATAAGATGTTAGGAATCTCTAAGACATGAAAAATGTGTCAATTCAGAGATGCCATCCACGAGGAGTATGACGATAAATAAATACTGTCTGCCAATCCTGAACAGGCACAGAGACTGATCATTATAGTGCTCACCTCCTCAGGCCCGAGAGACTGACGTCAGAATAAAAAGCGGGAGGCGGCAGTAGCACCCGCATTAAAGCCACACCTCAGCCACAATTGGACCGGGTGGCCAACGCCACGCGTCACACCTCTTGGCCCCGAGATAAATGTCTCTGGTACTCTTCGTTCTGACAAGCATTCGTGTACCAAATCAAACGATATCGAAGACGACATCATGGATCCAGACTCCCGCGCTACCCGCGCTGCCAACAACAAGTCGCTGCGAATCATCAAGAATGTACGTCAAACGACAGATTCATTCCGATCTAGCCAGGAGCTAACCTCATCATACAGGAGCTCGAGGCTATGGCAGAGCGTGGTTTCATCACCGACGCCCAATTCGACCAGATCGCAGCATCAATACCCGCCGAACAGTCCTTAAACGTCCCACGAGCCACGCCTTCCCCAGCTCCAGTCTCACGAGAAGTCCAAGCTGCAGTTCAGCCGTCTCAGGATATGCATTTACATCACAACGCCTCCCCGCCATCATATCAGGCGGCCCAGGAACACATGCCACCGCCGATCCAGGCAGCACCAGCGCACAGAGAAGTCGGCCACGCAGTCGCACTTTGGGCATACAACACCCCTGATGCTCGCGATCTCAACTTCGCCGCCGGCGACCACATCTCCGTCAAGGAGTTCGTAAACCCAGAATGGTGGATGGGCAAGAACTGCCGCACTGGCGAAGAGGGAATCTTCCCATCAAATTACATCAGATCTGAGAACCACCCTTCGCCATTGGCTGCACAGGCTGCTCCATCGCCGGCGCCTCAGCAGCATTTCTTTGGAGATCATAAGGGTTATCCGGGACAGCAGATGCAACAGCCTTATCAGCCTTACCAGGCACCGCCGCCGCAGGATCCATACCAAAGCCATGTCCCTCCTGTGGCGATCAGCGAACAGCATAGCCAGACTGCTGAAGAGGAGAAGAAGAGCGGAAAGATGGGAGATATGGGCAAGAAGTTTGGGTCGAAGCTTGGAAATGCTGCTATTTTTGGTGCTGGTGCCTCGATTGGAGGAAATATCGTGAACAGCATCTTTTAAAGAGATTTCGGATATCACGACAAGGCGTTTGCGACGGTGAGCAGATGGCGGATGGGAGCAAATGAAGGGAGGAAGATACCATAACGTTCATTGTATTAGGCGAAGTGTTTGTGGAGTTGACTGGTTTTATATTCCATGGATACGCTAGCCTACTATGGCACCTACAACAATCTGATCAGTTTTCATGACTGCTATCAATGACAAGCGCCTGGCCGTTTCTCGGCGGTTTCCCCCGCTGCCCAGCTTCGTTTCACGGCCAGCTTAGCCATTATGACGTCCACGATCAACAAATCATAGCTCACGACAGTAGCCATAGGTCTGTTTCGCCACAATGCTAGAGGCTGTCGACCACAATAAGATCTAAATTGTTGACGATATTGCTCAAACATCCATCTCCTCTTTGACATCGCGAACTCGTCTAGTTCGGTATGTAGCCCGCCTTCAATTGGATAGTAGTGCCAGCTCTCGAACACTCGCCGCCTGAGCCGCATATGTGACCGACGATATTGAGCTTGTTCGCTCAGACATCCACCTTCAGCTGATCTTGACGCCGTATACTCCTAGAAGTCGATTTCTAGGTCTGTTTCGATTGGTTATTACTGTCTGTTTCTCTGCATGCCCCACCATAGCAACATCTGTATAACACTCGCGACATTTTGTGGCTAAAAGTGGGTTCCGTTCGCTGCATCCGGGCTGGGTAATACTCCAGCTTTGCGAAATAGACTACGACAGATGCTCCAAATGCGCCTCAGGTAGGGACTCGTCGACACTCCATTTCGTCTTCAAAGATATCCACTGTCGAGTATAAGTGCATCTTGCTCCCTCTGTCTATCTATTCTGTCTTTTCCTCTTTACACAACCGATCGGACAATCTCGCTCCAATCACCTCGACAACATGCAGTATCACATGATCCTCGCCGCCTTCGCGGTCGGGGCGACCACCGTCATGGCCGCCCCAGCTCCAGCTGCCTCAGTTGAGCTGGCTGCCCGTTATCACGCCAACCAAACCAACGGCCAAGCCGCCGGCGTCACTAATACCGACGTCTTCAACCTGGGCTTGACCCTGGAGCACCTCGAGTCCGCCTTCTACCAGGAGGGACTCCAGAACTTCACCGCTCAGGACTTCCAGGACGCCGGTCTCCCAGCCGCGTTCTACAACAACCTCCGCATCGTCGCGTCCCACGAGCTGACCCACGCCTCTTTCCTCGAGGGCGTTCTTGGTAACCAGGCTGTCCAGCCGTGCAAGTACCAGTTCCCAAGCACTGACCCAGTCTCTTTCCTCCAGTTCTCCGCTGCGATTGAGGCCGCTGGTGTCTCCGCCTATCTGGGTGCCGCTCCATTCATCAGCTCCAATACCTACCTCACCGAGGCCGGCTCCATATTGGCTGTTGAGGCTCGCCACACCTCCTATGTCAGATACGCGCGCACCCTACTCGACAACCCACCGGTGTCCCCATACCCTCCATTCCCCTCGCCATTCGACATCCCATTGTCCCCAAGCGAGTCCTACACCGCTGCCAGCCGCTACATCGTCAGCTGCCCGTCCGGCAACGCCGAGAAGCTCGCATTCCTCACCAAGTTCCCCCTTCTCAACCTCGTTGACCAGAACGCCACTTTGACCAAAGGCTCCGTCATCGAGCTCGCGCCGCAGGTCGATGATGTCGCTCACTACCTCAACGAGTGCAACGTCAAGGAGATCTATGCCGCTTTCCCAACCGCCACTGGACCAATCTATGCCCCAGTCATCCAGTCCGACAGAGGTTACACCACCGTTGTCCCAGAAGGCCTCAACGGACAGGCTTATGTTGTCCTCAACAAAGGCATGGACGGTGTCACCGATGAGACTGTTCTCTTCGGCCCAGCTGTTCTCCAGATCACCAATGATCCAATTGACTCTTAGATTATCTTTGAGGGCAGTGGGGAGACATCTGGGTTGGTGGGACGACAACGAGTAAGTGGGTGGTCGCTGGCACTTCCGTGTCCACCGTTGGGTATGCGGGAGTGAGAACTCCACAGGCTCGCTCTGTGGATTGATCCATCATTGGCATACTCATGTCGCTTTCAACTCAGGCGCGCTTTGTGGTTCAAGGTGGCAGGCAGGATAATTTTTTGACACATTCATTTATTTTCGACACACTTACGACGGAGCTCATATCCGAAAAGCTTCACTCCATGGCATGGGGGTAGCAGGAAGGATAATCTCCACGACATTCATTACACCATGGAAGGATAATGTACCCGCCCAGTAGCCCCAGGGTGAAAAGCAGGCAGGGTTTGTCCGAAATACTCCCTGGGTCCTTTTTCGACCGACCATCTACTCTTCTGAGCTTATCTCGGCAAACCAGATGAGAGCAGGCAGGATAATGTTCTATAGCGATGACAACATCAACACATTCATTACTTCGACTCGATCAACTCATAGCGGCAGGATAATATACCACCACACCACACTCTTCACACAACTTTACACGAAAATATGTCCGGAATGCCACAACGAACTACGACGGATGCTGCTGGAGGCTGCGAGTTCGCGGGACTTCTAAGGCAAGCTGGCAGCTGGCTGTCTCTGGCTGGGTTGGAGGGGATACGGATTTGCTAGGTTAAAATAAAAAAAGTAAAAAAAAGCGAGGATGGGATACATGGGATGGCGTTGGAGGAGAGTCGTTCGGACTTTTTTTGGGTGGGCTGGAGGACCGCATTACGCGATGGCGTAGTGGAGATGATAATTCAGCTTACTCGAACTTTGGTGCCTTGATGTGATTGAATGTGACTTGTGGCTTGTGGTTTGTAACTACTGGTAGGAGATTGACTGGAAGGGAAGCTTGGAGTTGTCGCTTTCGACTTAATGCCTCATACAAAACCTCCTGGTGAGATTGGCTAGAAGATTTTGGCAGGCATGCTCATCTCCTATTGCCGTCGCCTTCTGCCTCATGCCTTGATCCTGCCTGAGTCCTCGGCCTATCGTGCCAGACTTGAACGGTTCTCACATCCTCAAAGTTCTTCTCCATCCAGACATTCCGTCATCAACTTGAGTCGGCACGCCTGGCATCTTGGTGCCTCATTATTTCTCCATCTCGATTTCGAATCTGTCTTTCTTCATCCGCTCGCAAGGCCGTCACTTGAGTATCTACTCCGTCTCTCGACAGCGACCTGTTAGCAAATAATCTTCCACTTCCCAGTCTTCACTTCTCCTTCTATTCGGCATTCTTTCAGAATAATACTCGGTTGATAATCATCGCTCGTTTCCTAGACGAGCAGATCATTCTAATAGGAAACATTTGATCATCATTGAATGCTTTGTTGTATGGGACGACATTAAGATCGAGATTCCTTACCTAACTTATCACCCAACGAATTTATCCCGAACTCTACAGTGGCTTGTACTGACTCCATCGACGTCAATGAACTACCAAAGTGGGGGCAGCGAGTGTCTCGCAGATGAAGGTGTGAAAAGATGTTGGTGAGGAAAGATGTTGGTGAGGAAAGATGAAGGTGAGGAAAGATAAATGGGACACGTCTGCTTCCGCGTAGCGGTGCTTGGCCGTCGATAGCCGACCGGCTGGTCTTACCTAAAGCGACTCGCTTAGCATGATCGACCGCGGCCAATATGGTCGGGCAAAAATATTTCTTGTGTGCCGGCAACGGAGAATATCAATTGAAGCTGTAGATATCTTTGGCAAAGAGTTATATGCTACAAATGTTGTCGTTATCAGATCCCCTCATCGGGGAGAAGCTCGCCGACGTCTCGGCAACCGCTGGTTGGGCCGAAAGTGACATCCTTCTGTTGTCCCCTTTGGAGTCTTCCCTCGTTGCCTCGGGTGAATGACGGCTACGGGGGCAGTCTTGGCTGGGGAAAGCGGATCATCCACCCCTGCCTTTCACCTTCCAACCAGGAACCTCCATAAAGCCGAGTCCAGCCATCTAAAACATAACCTCTTCGCTCTTCTTTTCCCTCTTCTCCTCCTCTTCTCTCTTCATCCGCTATATACTCAGACGTCTTCAATTATCATCAATTGAAGCATCGAGACATGTCGGCTATCAACCGTTCCCTCCGCGCCGCCTCCATCCAGTCCATCCGCCTCGCCCGCACCCCCGCTTCCTTCTCCGCAGTTGGCAGACTGTCCACCCCAAGAGTCGCCAACACCATCAAGGCCTCTTCCTTCTCTACCTCTGTCAAGATGCACTCCAACGCCCCTCCATCCAGTGTTGTGCGCGAGCACGACCCAGAGATCAAGGACATTGCGTCCTTTGTCCACAACACCAAGATTGACAGCGATTTGGCCGTGAGTTTGAGCCCACTTCCCGGGAGTGTCAGATGCCTACAAGTTGCGAATCGACGATAATTGGGTGTCAATGGCTTCAATTGAGCTTCTGCGACACCAATTGACTCAAACAATGAAATGAGAACGTTCACTAATCGATTATCTACAGTTCGACACCGCGCGCTTCGTCTTCCTCGACACCCTTGGCTGCGGTCTCGAGGGCCTACGCTTCAAGGAGTGCACCAAGCTCCTCGGCCCAATCGTTCCAGGGACCATCGTTCCAAACGGCCCAAAGGTTCCAGGAACCGACTTCCAGCTCGACCCAGTCAACGCCGCCTTCAACATCGGTGCCATGATCAGATGGCTCGATTACAACGACTGCTGGTTGGCCGCTGAGTGGGGTCACCCATCCGACAACCTCGGAGCTATCTTGTCCGTCGCTGACTGGATTTCCCGCACCAACCGTGCTGGAGGGAACTTGGGCAACGGCAAGATTATCACCGTCAAGGAGGTCCTCGAGGCCATGATTAAGGCCCACGAGATCCAGGGATGCTTGGCGCTTCTCAACTCTTACAACAAGGTTGGCCTCGACCACGTCGTTTTGGTCAAGGTCGCATCCACTGCTGTTGTCTCCAAGCTCCTCGGCTTGACCGAGGTCCAGACCCGCGACGCCGTCTCCCAGGCCTGGGTCGACGGACAGTCCCTCCGCACCTACCGCCACTCCCCAAACACAATGTCCCGCAAGTCCTGGGCCGCCGGCGACGCCTGCCAGCGCGCCGTCAATCTCGCCCTCAAGGTCGCAGCCGGCGAGCCAGGTGTGCCAACCGTCCTCTCCGCTCCAGTCTGGGGTTTCTACGACGTTCTCTTCAAGGGCAAGCCGTTCGAGTTCCAGCGCCCATATGGCAGCTACGTCATGGAGAACGTGCTCTTCAAGGTGTCCTACCCGGCCGAGTTCCACTCCCAGACCGCCATTGAGGCCTCTGCCACTATCCGCCAGAAGCTCATTGATATGGGGAAGACGGCTGAGGATATCGAGCATGTCAAGTGCCGTACCCATGAGGCTTGTATCCGTATTATCGATAAGCAGTTCAAGCCGATGGACAACTTTGCTGATCGCGATCACTGCCTTCAGTACATGGCTGCTGTCCAGCTTGTCTATGGCCGTCTTGAGGCCACGGACTACACTGATGGTGGAGAGGCTGCTACTTCTCCACTTGTTGAGTCGCTGAGACAGAAGATTGAGTGTGTCGAGGATCAACAGTTCACTGCGGATTACCATGATCCGCAGAAGCGCACCATTGCTAACGCTTTGACTGTCACCCTCAAGGACGGCACCGTTCTTGAGGAGGTCGTTGTTGAGGCCCCACTCGGCCACAGACTTAGACGTGAGGAGGCTAAGCCAGTCATCCTTGCCAAGTACAAGCGTCACCTCGGACCACATTTCTCTGAGGCCAAGGTCCAGGAGCTTGTCGACCTTGGTAACGACCGCGCTCGTTTGGAGTCGATGGCTGTTGATGAGTATGTTGACAAGTACGTTGTTAAAGACAGCAAGTTTGTTTGAACGATGCGATGATATGATGGGATTTGTATAGCGAGGGGCGTTGTTTTGAATACTAGATACCTATAGACTGTAGCAATTAAAAGCATGGTTTACACTTCACTTCGCCGGCTTCTCCATGGCACGCTCTTGGCTGCTATGCCAACACCCCATCTTTCGCTCTATAAGAAAGCTCTCTGTCGCCATCTCCCTGTACGTAGAGCACGACTAAATTTCACTATGCCGTTCCCAGATATGCTTGAACTCTTTTCCCACCGTGCATTAGTAGGTTTCCTATTACCTTTTCGTCTTCTCCCGGCGTGGCGCTACCCTACTTCCAATACTGCCGTATCATCTGCTGTCGGCATGCCAATAACTAGGTATATCTCGATATGGGTTGGCTGTAGCTCCCAATCAGCACGGCGGGAAACTCTGCTGATGAGATAACAGCCTTCAATTTGCTTGAGTAGGCAACGGTCATAGGTAGTACCTTGAATGATTTTCTACCCTTACACAAGGTCGAGAATAAGGCTCGATGGCAGTGGAGCATTTTCCAAGCAAGCAATGGACTTGGTGCGCGCATGGCGAACACCATGGATGTACTGTTATAAAGCACGCCTCGATCGCGCCGAAGAATAGCTTGCATAAAACCCAAAATCTTCCTCGGGCCAAAACAAGAAGCGGTCGTTTCGTCTTCTACAAGCTTATGCCACTCCGATAATCGGCATGCTGAAAGGTAATGGGCTCTGCTTCGGTAGTCAACGCTCAACATGAAGAGAGGAAGATGCCACTGTTGCTAGCGGTTTCGCTGCCGCACAACCTCAGAAAGATCCTCTGCGGTCTCTAAGCACTCAGAGGTGTAGAAGACTTAGCGTGGTGGCTGGTGGGTATAAAAGGAGTCTGCTTGAGGAGAACACATTGACAAATGATAAATTCACGCAATCAACCACAGTACTTCATGTTTGGTGCTTCATTGCTATGTATCTTACAACTTTGTGGAAACTCCAAGCGCGAAGTGGTACTGTGGCGAGGCACAGCCACAGCCCTCTGTCGTCGTTCCCTTATTAGCACGCCGCACCGCATACGAATCTTCTCTCAAACTACCCCTTTAATCAATAAACCTCAGCTTAAAACGGACAAGGAGAGAAAAACGACAAGGACATGCACTTCATCAGTCGAGGTAACTGTCGATTACCACTGTAAACCTGCTCTGCTCCGTATAACTGACTCTTGAACCGGAGTTTGGTGGTTTGACCCGTATGCGCTCCCTCTCTGGGGGATGATTCCGTTGGGCTAGACTTGTGAGTTGGTACTCGAATATAAATTCCTCAACGCCAATGTAGCGAATCTGCAATGGATAAATACAATCAGGTAGACGTGAATAAAGGACATGATATACAAGTTCGCTGAGTAACACATGACACGGAAAGGACGTGGTACCGTTTGCCTGTGGCATAAGAATATAATGCTTTGGGTTGCGGAGTTATCGTCAAAGCCATGGCGGCGCCTGCTGCCAGCGAGCTTGTTGATAGTGAGAAATGTCACCGGAAGTCTCGATTGTTCGTAGGATATGTGACATATCTTCCAGCCTACTGTATATTCTTTCTCGCCCCTATCATATGGTATATTTACTCTAGACTCCGCCCTCGAGGGATCACTCGGCATTTCTCAAACTACTACTCTTCTTCCTCGCCCAGCCTAGCCCGTCTGAGGCACGTACTTTTCCAAGTCGGCTGCCGATCGCTGCTTTGTATCCGCCAACGACCGATGACGGGGCGCTTGGGCTGTCTGCGCCCTCTTTCTTACTTTGTGGTCTCGTCCCAACATCAACGCTGCTCCTCGCCGCCTCCCGCTCTTGCTCATCCTCCCACTCCTCCGTCATCCTGCGGCCACCTTCACTTTTACTCCTCGCCAGCCTTCCCTTAGCATCGTCCAATTTACTCATCGTCCCAAGAGTATCGGGACGAGCATGAGAATTACTACGACTGTTGTTCCTACTCGCCTCTCTACTGCTCTTCTTCAGCCTATCAGCCTCCCTCTTCGCCTCCTTCTTCCGCATCATCTCGAGCGCACCCATCATCACCTCCCAACTCTCCACCACTCCATGGCCCGCCGTAGTAAGACACTCACAATCACAACCCCCCGGACACGGCACTCCAGCTTTTGGCACCTCTTCCACCTTGCCCCAAGTCCCCGTGCGCGACGTAGTGGCCAGACCCGTCGTAGATCTTTGCGTATCACCCAACCTACTACTGGTTCCCATCTCCCCTTTGTTCTCAGAAAACTCCGAATTCCCATCATAAGGCGTAGAAAAGTAGCTACTAGCGCAAGCTTGGTGACACACGCAGCCGCAGCCTAGACAGGCTACGTATTCGGCTACCACCATTTCGTGGCATACAACGCAGCGGAGTTGGGATTTCGTTATTGCGCAGCGCTCGCAGCGGCCTACTGCGCCGCCGACTGGGTTCTGGAGGGTCGAAAGAGTTGGAAGAAGGGGTTCGAGGCGGGATTCGTGTTTGAGGCAATACCCGGTGATACTGAGGCCGAGGATGTCGAGCGTTGCGTGGCTGATTGGCAGCGCAGCCGGAGGCGGAAGAGTTATCGACTCCGCCTTTCCAAGCGGCAGTGTAGTCGTGCTCGGCGTGATGGGCATCTGCACCTTACTTTCCATCCCTGAAATGACTGCAGTAGGCCCAGCGTTTTCCGGCATAGAGTCAAACTTCAAAATCTCCAACCTCGTATACGGCAACCGCCACGCAAACAGCAAGTCTGCATACAACCTTCTATACCCCACAAACTCTGCATGCTTCTCCACACCCGTCTCCAACAACGGAATAGATATGCATCCCTCGTCATCAAAGGCGCCTTGGTTCCACATCTGCACGTCGACGCCGACGACTTTCTCCCTCTCTTCCGCCGAGATATGCGCGAGTCCATCGTCGGAATAGGTCGACGTAGGGTAGGAGGGTTTCTCGCGCACGGACTCGAGGTAGGTTGTGCTGCCCCATGTTACGGCGCTGGGTGTGAGGGCGGAAACCATACTCTCCACCGGCGAAGGGCGTTTGCGGCCATCCCCTCCCTCTCTCCTCGCCGTCGGAGGACTACTCGAGCTTGACCCATCGTTTCGAGTATAGAGGAATGGGTTCTTAAGGCCCATGGCTATGGAGGCTGCGAGGCCGGAGTTGGCGCGGCGGAATGTGCGGCTGTCTTCTGGTGAGGTGGAGAGGGAGTGCGTTTGTGATGGGAGGTTGAGTGTGCTCTTCGAATTATTCCGGGGAGGCCCATGGTGTATAGTTGAGGTTGGGTCGGAATTGTTCAGTTTCTCTACACTCCCACCCCTAGATCTTAGTGGAGGTGTGGTGCCAACCGAATAACTCGATGGTGGGTCAGAGGCCCAGTGTCCGTTTGAAGAGCCAAGACTTCCATAATAGATTTGTGGTGTCGGCGTGGCTGTAAGTGGCGTGAGTGGTGTGCCCGGCTTGCTCGTCCCCGGAGTCCTCTGATATGCGGACCAAGCTGCAATATCAGATGGAAAGTAGTCCAAGCTGAAAGCCGGAGTTCTCATACTCAAAGGTGTTTGCGGCAGTCCCCTCTTCAGATCGATGATGGGAAGTGGTTCAGTGGTAGACGGCTCATTGAATACACAAGATAGCATGGCGAGCATCTGGATATCGTTCTCATGGGTAAAATACGCAAACATATCATCAATAAGCGGCTTAGCTAGAGGGCTATGCCCCCACTTCACCCTACCACTCAGCGGATCAGGCTTGGTGTCCAAGCCCAAGTCAACACCGCTATCTGAACCACTTGACCGACGTTGCCGTTGACGATGGTGCCTAATGATATCTCTCGCCACAACGAGGATTGGTTCACGGCGGTGTGATTGACTAAGCACCGTCAAGGGGACTTCGTGCTGCAGAAGCATACCGGCGTATGTCCATATGTCGGCAAGGTCTTGACATCCGTATTTCCTGGCAACCATAGCGTTATGATCACAGACATCTGCGCCTTCACCGTAGAGTGCGTATTCTCTTGCCAACTCGATCTTTGCTGGTAATATATCTCGAAGATCGTGGAGAGCGAGGATATTTTTGCTCTTCACGCTTCTTGCTTTCCCCATGCCTAAGCCCGTGCCGGTTCCCGTCCCAACACCGCTGGATTTATTTGACCTGTTGGTACTCAGTCCCTTTCTCCAAGAGCGAGTATCAATGCTATGCCATCCCGGCATACCAAATGGTCCGACCTGACCCAGCCCAACGCGGGAATGCATCATACTGCTATCAGAATCCGAGCTACTGTCACTGATTTCATCGGCTGAAGATTCGACGGCAATCTCGTCGTCGCTATCCTCGAGAATCTCCGCAATCTTGCTTCGGGGCATATTTTCAACGTCGAGACGGTTGAAGGACTTGAAGCTTGGCTCTCCGGTACTCTTGTTACGGGACATTCCAACAGAGCCCAGAAGGGATTTGAACTTATCTTCTTTGGGTGGGAAGAAGCAGACTAGTTTGCCTGTCGTCGAGAATCTCGCACCACAAAGACGAGGAAGTGGGACATTTGCGTGTCGCTTGTTGGCTGCTAGGATGCCTTCGGTGGACGCGGGATCTAGTTCTTGTGACGCTGAGATCAATGTTGAGCTTTCTTCTGGAAGCTCATCAGAGGATGATTCAGAGGATGATTCATCGGCGAGAGCGTCGAGAAGGTTGTCAATGTTGTCTATGTCGTCTGAGCCCTTGAGCCAGATCTGAGACTCTTCAAGATCAACCTCTCCTAGCAGGTAGCATATGACAGCCTCCAGACATCCTCGTCGTGCATTGGTAAAGGCCGCAGTCATGTCTTTGAGCTCTCTCGAGATCTTGCCATACGTCTCGTCCGATATCAGTGATGTCCTGCCAACACTGAACTCGGGGAGTTCGGCACCAGGATAGTTATCCGGAAATCTAATCGTCGTCTTGATGAACACCGGCTCGCCACCATGGCCCCAAGGGCCGTTGCAAGAGACAGCGATCGTCCGCTTATCGATATTAATATCCTCGAATTTCACTTTCGAGTACTGGTGATGCACACGAATAATCTCATCATGCAAAGTCTCCGGCGCGTCCCAGTCTCCCTCTATATCAAAGTTCGGACTTATGACACTCAACCTCCTCACCGGGAATTTCTGCTGGCCGGTTGAGTCCAAACCTTCTCGGGAACTAAACTTGACGCCACTCATCCAGTTGATCTGACTCCGTCTCTCAGCCTCGGTAGTCTTGCCTCGCATTGTCGAGCCGTTCTCAAGCCTCGATCTGTACTTCTTGGCCGGCGACATCTTCTTCATGCCATCGCTTAGCATATTAAAGGAGTTCTCCTTGTCATGACTGGTGCCGAGCATTCTTGGGCCGCGAATCGTAGCAGATTTTTTATCCACCGCTGCTCGCTCGATATTGCGGAATGTCTTGTATATAGCGCCCCGGCGAGTGAAGTTCTGATTCTTCCGTACCTGAGTACCAGGCACATAGCCAACGTTTTCCAGCACGCTATTCGGCACCCTCTGCAACTTAAGCTCTTTGTCATCACCCCATGAAACTAGCTGAAATTCTCTGTCGTCAAGGTTCTTCTCATTGATAGCCGTGCCCCTACTCCTCCACAAAAACTCCTTGACTCTGCGATCACCATGCGTAAAGGTCGCAATAGGATCCATATACGGATCCCATTGCTCGTCATCTCTCCTCTTCCTCAGGTCGTACAAGTACAAGTTACCGGGGGACTTCTGAGGCATAGCAAGCAACCCATTCGGAAAAGGTGTATGTCTCGCTCTCCAAATCGGAAACCCACAATTAATCGTTCTCTCCAAACTATCTCCCTCGCGCTTATAATCCCAGAACTTTATCGTCTTATCAAGCGAGCAGGTCATCACACCCTCGCTGCGGGTTCTGCTCCAATCTACGCCATAAATCTTGGATGTATGCGCCATTATCGACTTGACAGGGTAAGCACCATGTCTATCATCCCATATCCTCAACCATCTATCATGAGAGCTCGCAACAATGTGCCCATCCTTCCGATTCCACTTGACCTGCGTCGCGCCCGCATCCCAATCCACAAACGTCATAACCGGCCGTCTGGCCCTGCGTAGATCCCACGCATGCACATAACCATCCACCGCACACGTTGCCAAAATATCCGGATGATGGGCCGAGAAATTTATATCCGTAATTGCACGAGTATGCGCATGCAGTGTGTGCTCGATTGCGCCGGTGCGGGAGTCTTCTTGGAGGTTCAGGTTCCAGACGAGGGCTTTTTGGTTTGAGGTAGAGCAGACCCAGTAGTCGCGGGAGGCGAAGGGGGACCATTGCACGTCGGCTACGTTCCAGGATGTGGAATTGCGGAGGTGGCGGGGTGGGTTGAGTGGGGAGTCGAGGTCTATTATATCGAGGCCGGTTTTGCTGGGGATAACTGCTTAGCCAATGGTTTCGTAAAGACTGTAACAACTAGAAAACAAGAGCAAGTTGCGAGATAGTTGAAGACATACGAGGCTATAGCTACATCACGGCCAGAGGGGGAGATGGTCGCGCTCCCAATGTCTGTGGCATCTTTCTGGACGTGTATGGAGAGATTGGCATCGAAAGTGCTGCTCTCCCAAGCAGACTTGATGGTCTTTTCTTCATGTAGCCTGTCCATCATTGCTGCTTCTCAGCCAATCTTCCACTGAACTGGCGCACTGAGAGCTTCGAGTTGTGAGCTTTCGTATGCGCTTGAGGGTACCGTCAGGCGCATTGCTTTTGGTGGGATCAGCGAGATGAAATGGCAATTCAAAGGGGTACCATTATGTTTAACGGCGGTCACGGCGCCAGAATATATTATCTTTACAGTTGTGCCGCAAATTAAAGTCGAGATATCTGACGTGGTGTTGTTATGCGGTTAGTTCTCAGTCTGTTGATGAGACCCTGAAGGCCGTGCTAGCGGCCGCATCTCAAATGCCAAGACATCAAGATAACAGTGACGATGATGCGCAGTGAACGCTGACAAAGCACGCCTCATGTTTACTTCACATTCACACTAACTCTTCTTTTTGAGCTAAGACAAAACTGGCACAGGTCTATAAATTTTAAGTTACAAAGTTTCATCTCGCTTCTTTTGTGCTTTGACCTTGGTGCAGGCGACGAGCTTATATCCGTGCCCAGCTCCACACCATCGCCCGGCAGCACCTCGACCTTCACATCGAGGACAAGGCTGCGCCAGGAATTACCTTACAATACCGTCCTCTTTGCACACCACAAACAGCACGATACCGCAAACATGGCACTTCCAAAGCGCATCATCAAGGAGACTGAGCGTCTGATGGCCGAGCCGTAAGCAGCTTCTCTTATCAACCCGATGCACCCACGATCCAGCCTTCAATATGCAGCTCCATCAAACTCACCTCCCTCTTGCGCTTTGGTATGAGTCCCAGCTAATAATGTGTATACAGAGTACCGGGCATCTCCGCCGTCCCTCACGAAGACAACCTCCGCTACTTCGACGTCAAGATCCACGGCCCAACACAATCCCCATACGAAGGCGGCGTCTTCAACTTGGAGCTCTTCCTGCCAGATGATTACCCGATGACACCACCTAAGATTCGTTTCTTGACGAAGATCTACCATCCGAATATTGATAAGTTAGGTAGAATCTGTTTGGATGTTTTGAAGGGTATGTGCACTCTGATACTGGTGAAAGAAATGGTGGAGAGTGGGAGGTGTATGCTGAGGAAAGGATGAGTGTGAAGGCTAACAAGAGGGTGATAGGCAATTGGTCCCCAGCTCTCCAGATCAGAACCATTCTCTTGTCCATCCAGGCACTCCTCGGCGCACCAAACCCAGACGATCCTCTCGCACCAGACGTCGCAAAGAGATGGAAGGAGGACGAGCCAAGTGCGATTGCGACGGCAAAGGAGTGGACTAGGACACACGCCATGGCATAAATTCTCAATTCATCAGTTTCGAGGACGCATGGGCTCGAAGATGTGAAAAAAATGATGACTTAGCAGCGGATGCGGACACGTTGGTCCCGGGAAAGAAAAATCGCTTGAGATCAGAGGGAGGAAGCTGCCGAGAATCGAATTTGGGAACCGGGTTGGCGTGCGATACTCTCGCTCCATCGTTTCAGAAAGAGGGACAAGGACGTAGAAGAGGCAGAGACGTGGGAGGATGCAGCAATGCGCGCAAGTGCGTCCAACTTTGGCGCCCTAGCCATGAAGTTCTGATCAGGTGGTGAAGAATATGATAGACTCCGTCAATAGACGCTGGTTGAGATAGGTTAGCGTTATATGCAAGCATTTTCTCATATGGTGGTTAAGTGCCCGAGTCTAGCACTATTTGACGAAAGACGACGCAGTGACGGTATCGATTAGCAGCCAGATCGTTTGAATATGGTAGCAATCACGTATCAGGGGGAAGCGCAAATACAGGCAATTCCGGAGCGAAACCCTCAACGAAGTCATCTGCAGCTAGCTTCAAGCTAATCTTTTACTTGATAGAGCATCCACAACACAACAGCCGTCTCAGGGACAACGAGCTGCCTTTTAGAACTGCGAAGGCCAAGCCAAACGGATAGGGATTGAAGAGACATAAGAGTTAGTTTTTAGTCGGTCACACTAGCAATGAAGCAATGAAGACGCAGAAGATGGGGTGGATGTGGAAGCGAAACGTCGTTTGATCTAGCAGAGCAGAAATGCTGAAAACCCTCTTTTGCTGTGTTTTCTAATGGTAGCAATGAACAGTTGACCTGTCCTAATTGCATAAAACGGTTGTCAGCATTTTCATGTTGGTATAAAGACTCAGTTCATGTTCATTTTCAGCTTTCCTCTTTGCTTCGATAACAACTGCTTCAGCGTACTGTCACAACTTTGTTCCTCATCATGGCCGCAAGGTGCATAGGTAAGCTCAAGTTACAGGAAAGCGTCCCCTTGCGCAGCTCTACACGTTGCCCTCGCACGCACAACTCAATCTCTCAACCGACTAGAAAGAGCGATTCACCCACGCACTTCCCTACTGCTCCTCAAGGGGCAAAAAATCAGGATGTCAAGAAGTTGTACGGTTTTCTATTAGCGCTCTGCAGTGTAGATAGATTTTATTCTTTGTGCCGTTGGCAGGTTAATCCGTTAGCAGCAGGCACGTCCACTTACTGTCATCGCACGGCAGCATAGTGCTTGTTCGATCTAACCAGCTCCTACTTATCAGTGACCGAGTCATTGCGCACAAGATCTCATGATGTGCAAACTCATCATTCTGCGATCTACTATTCCGCCGTTCTCAGCCTAACACTGGCTTTATCCTAAAGGAACGGTGTTGACTGGTGCACTGATTTCCACACTTTAAACTTTGCCATAGTTCTTTCAGCTGTGCCCACATTGCAATTTAACTGAGCTGGAGTTGTGTCATTTTCCATCAACGATCACTAGTTGGGCTGTACTAGTATTCAAGCAGCACGATGCGAGTTCAAACCACAGGAGCAGGCGTTGCACTGCCTTGTGGTGCGCGTGGTGGCCGTGCGGCCATAGGTCCGTTCATCCACATCTTTGCAGGAAATAATTTAATTACTGATAATCCCACACGCGAACTGGTGAAATCGCAGTACGACCGCTGCTACGATCCACGGGGCACACAGATGGGAAGGAGGGCTTTGGAGTGGTGATAAGCATTTTCTGGGTATCTCTCTTCTCTTATCTTCAACTCTATCTCATCTATATCTCTCATCCATGCAGTATATAGCCACTATATCCAATACGTTTCCAATCTACACGCCTTCTTCACATTGCCTCCGGCTTAGATTCCCAAAGCTCTGAAGACCAAAGCGCCAACGATTCCTCCTCCAAACATGCCAGCCACAGAGATAAAACTGGCTAAGCTTAGCGTAGCCATTCCCGAAATCCCGTGTCCGGACGTGCACCCACCAGCCGTCCTCGCACCAAACGCCATCAAAAGCCCTCCCACGATAGCCTTGGTGTCGCTCACTCCTGGGCCAAAGGTAGGGATGGCTGGGGCACTGCCCCCGGTGAAGTGCCAGAACAGGTAGCTACCCAATGCCACGCCGGACGTGAAGAAGATGGGCGTGTAGTTGATCTTTGTCTCGCTTCCGGAAGACTTGCGGCCAAAGACCTTCCAGAAAAGACTTCCGAAGGTGGAGTAGGCGGCAGAAGCGCCCAAAGTATTGGATGTCAGAAGGAGGGAGGTGGCTTGCGAGGCTGCCATCATTGCGCCGCCGATGAGGGGGTTGATGAGCTCTGGGGTTGAGGATGGGAGGTAGGCCTTTGCCAGGGATGCGAAACTGAGCATCGTTGCCCAGAATGCGAGGGCGGTGGCGGCCTCAGAGGTGTTGAGCTTTTCGTAGAGGGTGAGCTTGGGTTTTGCTGTTGCGGGCTTGGACGCGGTGACGTGGGCGTTTGTCCCACCTACCCCGTTCCCGATGTTCGAATTGATGGCGGGATTACACTTGAAGAGGTGGGAGTAGCCACTGAATAGGATGCCGCCGACTAGGGACCCGACGAGGACGAGGAAGCCGGAGCGCAGGCCCATGCCGACTTGGACCATGACTGTGCCGGGGCAGGAACCGGTTAGGGACATTCCCAGGCCGAGGAGGAGGGAGCCGATCACGTTGCCGTCGTAGGGGAAGTAGCCCCAGGTGGATGGGGAGCGCGGGGCGCAGACGGAGGGGGTGTTGGTGATTGAGGAGGATGCCGAGATTTTGCGGGTGAGATGGATGATGAGTCTAATAATATGTAAGTGGCTGCTAAGCCATACTATGACGATGAAAAAGAAGTACTCGGGTGCGAATGCGAGTACCAATTCGATATGTGCCAACCGATTGGGAGCCCAAGCTTTGGAGTGAAGATGGGAGATATCGTACTCGCATCGAAAAGGGGTATGTATTTGAAGATTGACAAAAGAGGAACTTACGCGCTACATCCTGTGGCAGTCAGGAAGACTTCAAACATGTGGAAGTTCTCCAGTCCCAATTGGGAGAGGATAACGGATGGCGACGCCACGCCGGCGGCTGCGAGGGCGCTGCCGAAGATGGCGCCTGCTGCTGTGGTGGCGATTGGGTTTGCCATGATTGCTGTTGTTCTTCGGAAGCTTTAAGCTAACCTTTTTTTTCCGAAATAAGAAGTTTAATAGAAGTGGATAAAGACGTAAGGCTGATATGCGGAGGAATATAAAATGGAATCTGAAGAAACAACACAGCCTCATACCAAATTCGATACCGTTCTATCCACCAAGGTGCTTAGAGTTCGGATGAGCCTGGCTCGCTTTCGGTGGCGCGGCATTGGTAATAAATGAATTTTGACAACTGTGGTTCTCCACTACGGTACTTACTGATTCCAGAGCGGATCGCGTGACTCGGGCAGGAAATTGATAATCGCCGTGGTCTCGACATACTTTTCGTTCTGTCCAAGACACCATAAGTTTATATCTCAGCCTTGCATCGAAGTACTTGGTGGCTCAGAAGGGTTTGGATCGGTCTGTGTTACTCTGATGATTAAAAAGTTTATTTTGACCACTTGGTCTGACCTCACCACGTGATTTATGCTTAATCATCCTTCCATGGCTGTCTTATGTCAGATCTTGTCGGAACGAGATAACATCCGAAAGGTCCGACTCAAGCTGTGCGAAGACGAGTAAGGAGAAGCGTCCGCGAGGGTAAGCCGTAGTAGCTCCAATGAGAGTGAGGGCCCTATCGTAAGGTAGTGAGCGGTTGCCGCCACAGGGCTGAGTGCTGCACTGAAGCTTTGTACATTAAGATATTCTGCTGTAGCGAAATAGAGCATCTGAGTGCGTCTGAAGATAACCGCCGATATCCTCGTTGGTCCAGAAGTGATAGATCCGCCCTATTGAAAGAAGACGACACGCGCCTCCCCTCGCCTAAGGCAGCCAACAGCGTGCGACGAAGGCCGGATACTAAAGGAGGTACACAGCTTAACGCCGTATGAGTAAGAACTAAAGGGAGACAAACAGAACGTCTATCACGTGCCAGGTCGGCAACCAAGCAGGCCGTCATCATAAGCTGCCACGGTCGCATACAAGGAGGACGTCGATAATCGTGGCGGAGTTAATCTGGATATACCTCATTGCCGCTGCGGGATTGTAATTTCGTCTCCATTGATACCTCGGAGCCATTAATACATCCGCATCGCCACCAGTTGTGGGCACACGTCAGACCGGTCGGGAATGAGCACAATCGCTGCTCTAGAGTTTATTCTTTCTTTGGTCGCCGCCTGTAGCCGATGATGGATGAAAGTCCCGCTGGCGCGAGTCCGGCGTTGCAAGAGGAGAAGAGGGCGGGTCCGAGAGGCGGTCCCCCTAACACAGGCCAACGTGAGTGAGATGAAGGTCAAGGATGAGCACCCATGCTAATGAGAATAGGGACGTCATGTGACTCTTGTAAGAGGTCCAAGGTAGATACTCCTCAAAGGAAATAGTGATGATGGCAGTATACTTATTCAGCAACAGCTCAAGTGTAAGAAGGAGGATGGCGAATCGAGATGTACGAGATGTATTGCCAGAGGCACAGAATGCACGGTCACTCTCGTGACCAGGAAGAAGAGAGAGAAGAAGACGTAATTAACCCTGAAAATGATCAAAGTGATATACTAACATGCTTCAGACACTACCTTAATGCAATCGAGGACCGTATGATGCGCATGGAGTCGGCAATGCATGCCTCTGGTATCACCATCGACGACCCGATAGAGCCTGCCATCCCTGCGGTCTCAGCCCAATCAAGTATAGAAGACAAGCTCTCCATTTTCATGATCAACGATGAGGGAGTGAGTGGCTTTGTTGGGCCATCATCCGGCTTCTCCTTATTCTCTCCTCAAGGTCTACGCTGGATCTCAGAAAAGACCAGTAGCAGGAACTTTGAGAACATCATCCGCGAGGTTGCTCACACATGCGATGCTGTCGTCTTTCCCAACACTTTCATGCCAGGCAACGAGCGTGATCTTGAGCCGCTACCTCCGAAGGACTTGGCAAACCAGTATGTGGAAACATATTTCCAAACATTCAACTGCGCCTATCCCCTTTATGACAAGGAAATGGTAATGGCTCGCTTCGCAAAGGACTACTACAACACCACGCGGGAGAGTGATCCGGCATGGTATGCTTCACTCAACATAATCTTCCTGATCGGACGTGGTGTGGCAAGGAAGGACAATGGAAGAGACTTTGTCTGCGAACGCTACTTCAATAACGCTAGTAGTGTGTTCTCCGAACTGCTCTTCAACTCACCCAGCCTTCTTGCGGTACAAGCGACGATCGGCATGGCCTTCGTGATGCAAGCAGGCGAGGACCCACACCCGGCATATGTGCTCGTCGGCTGCGCTTCACGTCTAGCTCAAGCCATCGGTTTGCATAGGAGGTTGGATGGTTATGGTTTGAGTCCCAGAGACGTTGAACAAAGAAAGAACGTCTTCTGGATAGTTCTTGGACTTGAGAAAGGTATCTCGATTCGTTCTGGCCGTCCATCAGTTTTTAGCGACGACGATATTGGTGTTGAGCTGCCATCCAAAGATCCTTCGGCAAACCAGGATCTGGATAAGCCCGACTCAGTCCTCGACTCCTTTCGCTCCGTAGCCACCCTGGCACTTCTCGAATCACGGGTCTACTCCAAACTATACTCCGCACGCTCCCACACCAAGCCTGAGCTTGAACGACTAAAGTGGGTAGGCGCACTTGACACCGAACTTCAACAATGGCGCGACGAGCTCCCACCGCTTATCCGCCCCGAATCACCTATCCGCTGTCACCCAAAACACCTCATGCATGTCATCATCATGCATTTCGCATACTACAACTGTCTCGTCGCCATTCATCGCGGTTCCGTTCATCACGGATCATGGATAAACACCAAGAAACCGGAAACCGTGCGCGATGCCAAAATGGCAGGCCTCCACCCCCGAGTCTTCGAGTCCGGACCCATCTGCCTCAAAGCCGCACGCCAGGTCATCGGTCTACTCCACCACTACGACGTACGCGGAACCACCAGCCCGCCCTCGAACGAAGTCCCTTACGGACAAGCAGCGCGATCAGAGAAGGTTACGGGAAGCGGAGACCGAGAGAGGTACGAGAAGAGAATTCCCTTGCCAGGGGGAGCAAAGATTACATCGGACACCTTCCACTCTCCTGCTGACACGCTTAGAATCACGAATTTGCCCAGCATGTGCAACTACTACCCGCTAGCCGCGAGCCTTACGCTCTTTGCGAACATCTTGCAGAACCCACTTGCGCCGACGGCGATCCCAGATATTGCGCTTATGCATTGTGTTACGAGCATTCTTACTAGTAATTACTCTGCTGCCTCGAGTCCCCGCTCGAGTGTTCATCTGCAGATCTTTAAGGAGATCCTTGCCGTTGCTACACAGTTTGTAGCGAAAGCTAGGGGCGAGGATCCAGAGGGATATGGCGACCTTTCCCAACTCCGCCTCCCAGAAAACTACCTTGGTATCAGCGCCCCGTTATCACTGAATGATTGGGGAGGGAACAGAAACACCAATAAGCCCGTTCAGCAGAAGATGAGGATGTGCGGGCTGCCGCAGATGAAGGTCGAGAACGACTCCATCCCACCCTCGCCCTCAGGCTCAACCCCAGAAACCCATTCCGGAGACGAGGGTCTGCCTGCAAATTCTGGCCTTGGTGCCGCACCAGGAACATGTGCAATAGCATCAGGAACATGTGCAATAGCATCAGCCCCCTGTAACCACTTCCTCACATGCGCGCCAGTCGACACGCCCTCCCCCGGCCCACCCCCCTACATCCCACAAACACCTTTGGACACCCAACAAATGGGACAGAGTCAGTTTGACTCCCGTTCAACAGGTCACCAAACACCAAGGTCAAGGTCAGGGGCGAACACACCACTTATCATGCCGCCACGACGCTTCGGTCAAGAAGGCAGTGGAAAGGCACGGTTGCAGATGGCAAGTCCCTACGACCTCAACCTAATCAGCAGCCGCCTCTCCTCCCTCCAAAACAAACCAGTCCTCCCCTCCAACGCACCGCCCTTCGTCCCGCCTGGGTCTGTGCCGATACCTCAGCCTTCACAAGCCCAACCACTGGGCGGTGGGCAGGGGATGGAGCAACAACAAGGGATGCAGCCGTTTGACTTTAACACCTACCAGTGGCAAGACCAAGACGCAAGTCAATTTGGAGGGCAGGAAGGAGCGATGTACGGCGAAATGCCGGCGCAAAACGTCGGAGGCGAAGAAGGAGATTTCTTGCCTATGGTCTTCCAATGGGACTTGGCAGATATATGGGGAGGTCAGAACGGGCTTGGTATGGGGGGTATGGGCGGTGGGATGGGCATGTGAGCGGTTTGATAAAATAATACCCAAGAATACCAAGAATGGTTCAGCAAAGCAGAAGCAAGCCAAAAGAGGCAACCAGGAAACGCGAAAAGGATGGTCGGAGCATGGAGGAATTGGAGGCAATGGTGGCGCACGGCACGGCTTCACAGAAGGGGGATTTGCTTTCTTTCGCTTGGTAGACAAACGCCGTCCTCGACAATAGGGTGCATTTGCCTTACGGATGTACTCTGTAGACATACGCATGAAGAGGGGAAGAAGAATAGAAACTCAGCTCACCTGTTATTTTCCTTGACTGTGCTGACCAGCGCCGATGGATGTCCCACATACTGTCCCCACAGATCTAACCAACGTCGGCCGAGCCAGGGCCGTGTCAGGACCCAGTGCCTTGGACGAAGAAGGTCAGCCACCCACACCATCTCTCACTTGCAATTTGCAAAGAATGGTGCGCGATGGCGGCGATACCTTCCTTTCTCTGTAAACTCGCAGCAATCTGGCTAACGATTACTACGCTTTTGTCTGTGCTGGCCGGGCTACGACGACTGAACAGGACCCGGCGACGCTGGACATGGTGAAAGTTGTGATAGGGCCATTTGTGTTACGTACACCGAGGAGTGCAATAGTGTTCTTGCTAAAGCTCCCGTGGAGACTTTGGGGAATACTGACAGGGTTGGTTTCCGATAGTAGGGGGAAAGGTTGTATGGGGATTGGGCATCCGTTTAAGCCAGGAGAGAGAGAATCTTGGGTGGGGGGGGGAGACCATGATTCAGGATGCGGGATAGGGAAGAAGGAAGAAGGCTGTCCTTGAGATGCAGGTTAAAGGCATTCGGGTAAACAGAGATAGGAACACATCTTGTAGCCGCATGCCGCCCGCAGGTAAAATCGGAGTAACGACGTTTGAATGGACTTCATTCCTTAATATGTCCCGCCTTGGCAACCTTCAGTATCTCCTCCTCCATTCCCGGCACCTCGATAATTTCTATCCCTGCATCTTGTAGTCTTTGCCTTCCGCTCTTGAGCTCCCCCTCCTGCACAAAAATCTGCGGTTCCCTAACCCCGACGTAAACCTTGCCAATCCATTGCTTCCCACTCTTATCTTTAAGTTCCAATATCCTATCCGTACAGCTCTTATTCCCAATACTCCTCTTCGCACACGGCTCCATCGTCGTATAAAGCCACACCTGACCCTGCACGCCCTCCTTCTGTAGCTGATACTTCAACGCCCCCCCTCCCGCCCCCCCTTCCGCTTCCAGTTTCCTATCATCCTCCTCATTCGCCATTATGGAGTACTGGAACTTATTGTGCATCTCGGCCATCTTAGCCAATTTCAAGAAGCAGCACTGCTCAGCATGTGTGTTGCCGTCGAGCTCGAGTGTGTAGCCTGTGGATAATATGCGGTTTGAGGAGGGTTCGAGGATGAGGGCGCCGACGCAGAAGTTTGTGGGTTTTGGTGGGGAGAGCGCGGCGAGGGCGACGGCGTGGGACATGAAGGCTGTGTGGTCGCCTGGGGCGATCTTTGGGTGTCTGGCTGCCATTGTGGAACTAGGTTTGAGTGTGTGCCGAAGACGTGTAGAGGTCGGAGTTATGAAATGCAACGCTCAGTGCAGATGGTGTTGTACTTTAGGTGAAGTTCGGACCTCACCCCTCGGCCAATCGGGCTCGGCCATACGAGGTGAAGATAAGAGCTTATCGCGCCGTCGCGTCTGCCTCAGCACTTTACGCGCTTCCCGCTCACCACCAAGGTCAATCAAAACACAACCAACTTCAGCAAAACGTGAACGATTCGCAATTACTCTCTGGTTATTATCTACACTTTCTCCAACTCCCGATACATTACCAAGCCGAACACTCAATCACTTCGACGAACGAACGACACAATGCTGCCCCGCCGCCAGCGCAAAGCTAAGGCGACAGCGCCAGCTCCAATCCACGAGTCCGACGATGAGAAGATGAACGACGCCGGAAGCCACACCAGCGAGGATGTCTTCACAGAGGATGATGCGCCGGATATTGATTGTTATGGTATCTTGGGAGTTGAGAAGAAGGCGAGTGAGGAGGAGATTAAGAGGGCGTACAGGAGGAGTGCGCTGAGGTGGCATCCTGGTATTTCCACTCCATTCTAATTGAGAGCATTGGGAATGGAAAGGGTCGAGGGGAGAAAGGATTGAAGTGGCATGGGTGCTGATGAAAGGATAGATAAGGCGGCAGCAGACAAGAAACAGGAGGCGACGAAGAAGTTCCAGGGGATTGCTCTTGCCTACGCCGTGCTATGTGAGCCAAGTCGGAGAGCGTTTTACGACCGCACAGGCTCAACCTCCGAATCCCTCCGCCACAGCTCCGGCGACGACGACTTCGACTGGATGGCCTTCTACAGATCTCAATTCCACGAAGTGGTCTCCGAGGACGCGATCGACAAGTTCGCCGCCAGCTACAAAAACTCGGAGGAGGAGAAGCAGGATATTCTTGATGCATATACCGAGGGCGAAGGAGATATGGACCACGTCTACGAGACCGTGATACTTTCCGACGTTGTCACCGAGGACGAGAGGTTCCGCCAGATCATAAATAAAGCCATCGAAGATAGGGAGGTTGACGCGTTTACTAAGTACACGAAGGAGACGCTTAAATCTAAGAAACGCCGTCTGAAGCTCGCACAGGAAGAGGCAAATGAGGCTATGGAGTATGCGGCGGAGCTGGGAGTTAGAGATAAGTTGTTCGGAGACAAGAAGGGTGAGACGAGGAAGCAGGGCCCGGGTGAAAACGGCGGGGATGAAGCGGCGCTGGCAGCTCTGATCACGGGACGTCAGGCTGAGAGAAAGGGACAGGCTGAGGATTTTTTGGCGAATTTGGAGGCGAAGTATGGTGGTGGGGCGAAGACGGGAAGGGGGAAGAAGAAGAAGGTGGATGTGGATGTGGATGTGGATGTGGATGTGGATGAGGAGGAGGTTGACGTTAAGCCCCCAATCGGGAACGTGAAGAAGACGTTGAAGAGGAAGGAGAGGAAGGAGAAAGCGAAGCAGAGAACGTTAGAGGAACGCGAGGGGCAGCTGGATGATGATTTTATCGTTGATGATGATGATGTGCCAGCCGAGGAAGACAGTGGCGAGATGAGCGAGAAGGCTTTCCAGGCCGCTTCGAAAAAATTCATTGAGAGAAAGAAGCAGAAGAAGGAGGAGAGGAAGAGAGAGGCTGATGTGGAGCTTGAGGATAAGTTGGAGGAGAAGCAGTGGAATGTGAAGAAACGGAAGTTGTAATCCGAGTATATTTTGATGATCAAGGCAGCGGCTTAGTGCTGATGGGGTCTGCAAGTGCAGCCCTAGGCAACGAGCATGGAAGGAACTGTCTTCAAGAAGCTTTGGGGAAAAGGAGAACATGGGAATCGGTGAACAGTATGGCGTTCGGGAGCGCGATTCGGCATGGGAAAGCGATGATCTTCATCTTTTCTGAAACTTCCAGTATTCTAATCATTTAGCGATGCACACTTCTCGTATAATTATGGAATCCAAAATATTACACTCAGGCACTGGCGAGTGGCCAGCCAGATCTCACGGCGTCGAATCGACCCGTCCACGTGGGCGCTTATCACCGCCGGCGTCCACTTTATCCGGAAGAGACCCGAGTTCTCTTTTACCCTTGTGGCTGTGCTCTTGATCACCTGATCAGTGATCAGAGGTCCTGTTGCCCAGAGACTACTTACGCCCAGTACTTCGCACTTCTGTTCTCACGACCCAACCATTCGTCACACGCAGGTTTCGTGGCGAAATGGGAATAGCCAGTGCGACGTAAGTACTTGCATGCTCAGCAACGGCCCGAAAACGCTAAAATAAATTCGTGGGCCGGTGGACCACTTTTACAATTCGCCTAACTTCCCCTATTAGTTTGAGAAAATCGGCGTCCACGTAAGCGCAAACGGGCAAACAGGGAACGGAGGGGTTCGCTACGAAACTTGGCATTGAGTGTGGGAGATCGGCTCGTCGTCTTAAGGAGGGTCGGATACGCGTACTCGACGGCGGTGCTGATGGCCGAAGTCACGACACACGACGCACACTTCGGATTCACCACTTAGGCAACCTTGGATTTTCCGGCCATCTGTTGGATCGGTCACCTCGCACCAAGACTTTGACAGTGCTTGGTACTCGTACGGAGTATGCTCATTCTTCGCTGGGAAATTGCCAAAGGAAGGAGGAGGTGGCAAGCCAGCTCAGACACCAGGTCACACGGACGGTTAGCAACATGCGAATGGAACCGGCACGGCGACATCGCTATAATTTCGCCGTGGCGATGCTGGACCAGAAGCTGCTAGCTCCCTTGTCGAAGTTAAGAGGTCTTCTGGCTTACCCTTTCTTATGTCTGGCTTCCTCTTTCTTATGTCTAACTGACCCTTTCTTCCTGATCTTTTGAACCTTTGGTCCTCGAGTCCGTGTTGCTATCTTCAAACCTCATATTCACTTCTTTACAAACACTCTTTTTTGGCCTACAGTTTCTGCTTCTACTCGCAAGGCCGTTCAAACTTAAGCTTTCTGTCCCGCCGCCACCACAGCTCAGCATAAAGTGGAGCGACCTGCTTAGCCACCTGCCAACTGATAAGACACGACACGACGCCTCCTTATCTATATGGACGATCAGCTTGAAATCCGCCATAATCCCCTTCTGGGCGTCGTCATCTCCTCCTGTCTAAAGCATCTGCGCCGCCGCTCCGGCTGCCACTTCTAAAGGCGCCGTCACTTTGTTCATCTGAAGATCTACCACCCACCGCATGGAGACACAGTCATGACAGAATCTCTCTTCGACCGCGCAAAGGCGCCTCTCGCCAACGTCCGCTGGCGCATGGTCATCTTGACTCTGGCCGCCCTCACAGTCATCTGTACAGTCGCCTTCAACACTTCGCTCCATGAAGCTGCCAAATCTCACCTCACCACCCTAAAAGCGAAGGCGGAGCCACAACCCTACTACCCCAGCACAATCGCTTCGTTTGCATCCGGCGACACCGAAGAAGACGTCGCCATCTGCCTTGCAGTCAAAGACCAATTCGCCGACCTCCCAGAGTGGTTAGTCCACCATTATAATCACCATGGGGTAAGGAGGTTTTATATCATGGACGACGGCACCTCGCCTCCTCTCAGCACCCATAACTACAGCGCTTTCATTGATGAGAGGGCGATTACGCACAGACACTACCTCCCGAATTTGAGGAGCCAGTATCCGCAGTTAACAATGTATGACGAGTGTATGAAGCTCTTCGGGCACCGCCACAAGTGGATAGGATTCCTCGACGCCGACGAGTTTCTGGAGATGAAAGCGCCCTACACCCTCCATGGCATGCTCCGCGAGTGGGAAGCAAACTCCACGGTTGGCGCATTTGCCATAAACTGGAAAATGCACGGCTCTTCCGGCCTCCTGACGCGCCCGCTTGAGGGCGTGAGGAAGAGCTTCACGAAGTGTCTGGTGGACGACGACGTCGTGCATGATGGCGGCATGACCGCGACGAGTAACCAGCACATCAAGGTTTTTGTGAAGACGGAGGCGTATTGCAATCCGAACAGTCCGCATAAGATGGATTTGAAAGAGGGGTACAAAACCCTAGGGGAGAATGGGGATGAGGTGACGGGGCATGCGTGGAGGGTGCCGGGGACGAAGGAGAAGGCGGCGCTACATCATTATAGTTTGAAGAGCAAGGAGGAGTTTGAGGAGAAGATGCATAGGGGGAATGCGATGAATGATCCGAAGAAGGAGAGCTTTTGGGAGGTGGAGGAGGCGATGGAGCAATTGGATTGTTTTGAGATGGCGGAGTATGAACCGTAAAACGAGAGAGAGTAGGAGGGTGCGAAGAATACTTAATCCGATACGACGATACACGAGTCACGGCGTTGATGAGGCATGGCAGGCGTTGCAAGATGGTTTCGGTTGGCTACCTTCACTGTACAATCTCCAGAATTTATCTGTTTCGTATAATTCATATAGGATCACAATCTAAACAGGCTCACAACTTCCGAGTTGCCGCTCGTGTCCCATCAACTCCTGTGATGGTCCGAAAGCACTGAGGTTCGTGTACAGCTGGGGAGGCATCCTCTCATCACATTCACAATCGGATGTGCGCCCTACAGTGGGTGGGTGAATACGTCGCTGGGATAAATGAAAACCACACAACGGCCGAAACTCCTGTTTCACAATGACATAGAAAATAAAAAACAATGTACCTGCGCAGTCCGTAGGACTTGTCTTGCCAGGAGTCGGCGCTACATCTCTGAATCACAATGCTCCAGGTTGGCGCCTCAGGTATGCCATCAACCCATCCCCTCGAACAAGTCCCTATCCCATTGTCCTGCCTCCAGCTCATAAGGACCCCATTTCCTCCTGGACTACATATCGAACTCTTTGCATAGCTTCAGGTATCACATTCTTATCTGCTCGTCAGCGTCTCAGCGCTCTACGCACTTCACACTCTCTCAGACTTGCCAAACTCGAATGGAACTACAGTGCCACATAAGCCTCAACAAACCCTTGAGATGCACCACCATTCTCTACTCAACCGTATGCCTTTGTAATCCCTCCAGTCTTCATTGTCACCTGTCGACGTTGATTTTCAGCTTGAAGTTCCCCTGTGCCAAAAGGAGGGATTCGAAGCCACTACTCGTTTTCCGACACCCAAAAGTAGCTATGTACTAGAGAAATAGTCGACACGAGTTGCACAGGGCACACCGCACACCTCATCCTATCTGTCCCCGTTCTCGTCACCACGAGCATCAATCATCAAGAGACAAGACAAATTGGCTTTATCTATTTTGTCACCCTGCCAAATTACTTTGTTCTAACCCCACCACCCCTACTTCCGCACCTTCTTCTTCTCATTCCCATCCTTGGTTTCCTTTAAAAAAAAAAGCATTTTTTTGGTCCCTTCCTTTTTCCCTTTTTTCCTTTTTTCCTTCTTTCCTTTCTTTTCCCGTTCTCTTTTACTTTTGTTTCAATACCCTTTCTAGCAGAATACAGGACATCAAAAGCATCGGTGGTTTAGTGGTAAAATCCATCGTTGCCAAGTTATCCCTCACAGGCATAACTCATAATCGATGGGCCCCGTGTTCGATTCACGGTCGATGCATGAATCACAATCTCCATTCGCAAGAGTGGAACTTCAAGTTTTTGTTGTGGACGGGAACGGCATGTGGTGGATACTGTATTTTCTCGCGGCCCGCACATTTCCGCCCATTCGCTTTTGCTTCTGACACGGAGAAAGTCCTTAGGATGAGGAGTGGGTGAGACACGGAGGTTAATAAAGATTTGGCGGCGAGGATACAAGGAAAGGAGTCGAGGTGCTGACGTGGTGTGTCGTGCCCGCGCGCTAGATCCGCACAGAGCAACCCTGTTGTGGTCGAGGTGAAAGCGGCCATGAATCGGAACGGATGGACGCTTACGGGAAGGAAACTAGACGGGGACGAAAAGCAAAGTTTAAGCGGCATTTTGGAAAATATTGCAATGACAAGGCGTGGACGCCTGATTGAAGAGAAGAGTGCGAAGACTGACAAGATATGATACAACATGGTTAGAAGACACGGTTGGAGACAAGCACATAACATGCGCAGACAGGAATAATGCAAGCTGAATAAAGCATGCTTTTAACGATATCGCTACACGCTACAAAACCGAAATCTAAGCAAATCGATGGCCCGACAGGAACAAACCCAAGGCTAGACGGGACAACGGCACCTTGACAGGCACCCCACACACTGACAGCCGCACCGGGCTCACTGAGCTACGAACTCCCTTCTCGCACTCTTTCAGTCTTCTCATGCTTGGAGATTCAACTGCTCGACCATGGCTCCATCAAACACACTCACCATGATACGACAGACAAATGAACGCTCAGCACAGCCGAAGCCGCCATGAGTCGGCTACGACCGAATTTAAAACGTCGGCGCGGCGTCATTCCTCCGTATTAAAGGCGCAACGGCGCACCGAGATCTATCTATCGATCGAGCGCCAGCACACCTTCAAACAACTGCAACCATTTACTTGGCCTCGGCGAGCTTGAGCAGACCCTCCAAGTTAATAGACTTAGGGCGTTCGATCGGCAGTCCAAGAGCTCTGTCCCAGATCAACTGGGCCAACGGTCCAAGACCTCTGGAGACACCGAAAGTAGCAGTGTAGTAAAGGGTCTCATGGAAACCGTAATGGTGGAACAAAACACCAGACGACGAATCCACATTAGGATACGGGTTCTTTGTCTTTCCGTGCTCCTTCAACACCTCGGGCGCGATCTCCGAGTTCTGCTTAACAAGCTTGAAGACCGGATCCTCAGCAATGGATGGACGGGAGGAAGCGTAATCCATCAAAGCCTCGAAACGTGGGTCTGGCTTGCGGAGGACGGCGTGTCCGTATCCTGGGACGACGCGGCCGGATTTCAGGGTCGACCAGAGATAGTCCTTCACCTTGGAGTCTGTGGCGTTTGCGCCGATGGACTCCTGCATCTGCAGGATCCAGCGGAGAACCTCCTGGGCGGCGAGGCCGTGGAGTGGGCCTGCGAGGCCTTGGAGACCGGCGGAGTAGGAGAGGAAAGGGTCGGAGAGTGCGGATCCAACAAGGTGAGTAGCGTGCGCGGAGACATTTCCTCCTTCGTGGTCACCGTGGAGTGCGAGGTAGAGACGGAGCAAGTCCTGGAAATCCTCATTCTTCTTTCCGCCCTTGCCGAGCATGGCGGCGAAGTTGTAGGACCAATCTTGCTCCAAATCTATCGCGGCTGGGAGGGTGCCTCCGCCTTGGTAGGAGTTATGGTAGATCTTCGCGGCGATGGTTGGGAGCTTGGCGAGGAGGGAGATGGAGTCGTCGAAGGTGGGCTCCCAGTACTCAGCCTTGTTGAGTCCGTCCGCGTATGCCTTTGCGAACTTGGAGGTATAGTTGAGCGCTGAGACGGCGATGGCGAATTGAGTCATTGGGTGCAGGTCCTTTGGGAAGTTGTCCAATAACTTTGAAACGAAATCTGGGAGTTGGCCCTGCTCGGCCAACTCGCGCGAGAATTGGCGGGTTTGGGTGACGGTTGGGACTTCACCGGTCAGGAGGAGCCAGAACATAGCCTCTGGGAGCATTTCGGTGCCCGAGGTGCCCTTTGGGAGCTCTTTTTGGCAGTCTTTGATGGTGCGGCCGTGGAAGCGGATGCCCTCGTTGGCGTCGAGGACGGAGCCTTCCCAGACCATGGCCTTGAGGCCTCTGTTTTGGAAGTTAGTCTCTGTTTCTCATTCTCCTCATCTCTATCCTTTTCTCTCTTTCCTTGATTATGTATTGTGGATGGCAGTGCTTCGTACCTCATGCCGCCAAGGGTGTTCTCGATCTTGACCTCGCCGATAACCTTGTCGCCGTGAGCCTTGACCTTCTTGAGGAGCTCGCGCTTGGCTGGGATGAGCTCGGCGAGGGTCTCCTTAAGGTTCTTCTCAGAACCGGTGGCATAGCTGCGGTAGGATTGGAGAACGATTGGGCGGATGGAGGCCGGCTGTGACGGCTGTCAGCGTGTATATTCAATTGATTGTGCAAGGTGAGGATTGGGAAAGAGTGCTAGCCGAGGTCGCACTCAGCATAACAGAGAACCAGTTTAAGAGTCCTCGAAAGCTGATGAAACCCGAAGGACTGCAGTCGCAATGGGCATAGACACTCAATTGATAGGAAACTGAATTGTACGTACACGAAGAGCTCTGAATGCCCTCGTCGTGGTTCTGGCGTTCATGGCCATTGTGACGGACGAATGCGAGGAAGCGTGTGTGGGGAAACGAGTTCTGTCAAGCTGCCAAAAGGATCTCTAACGATATAGAGATACTGAGCATATGAGATATGGAGGAGGAGTAGAAACGTTTGTGGGAGACGAAAAAAATCGAGGTTGCGGTAGAGTTATACTTGCTGGGATGTGTGCTACTCAACTTCCTCGATTGGTCTTGGCCTTGTGACCGAGTAGGATAGCCTATGGCTCCTTGCCCCCCCCCCGGGTTGGGAGATGCCGAGGAGAACCGAGGAGGGAGCGACGGCTAGAGAAGGATAGGCATGGGAAGTCGCTAAACTTGAACGTGCATTGGGGTAAACAGTGCTCTGAGGTATAAGATTCAGATCCCTCATCCTTCAGAGCGATGGCCTTCTCAATTGATGAAGCTTCACCACAAAGACCTGTATATGTACCACGGTTAAATAAAATCATCTCCAACAAAGCTTTTCCCCTCGGATCTCCAATATTTCTTCTGCCTTTCATGTGTCTTCGCTTCTCCCTTTTGCCCTCGACCCGCCCTCTTCTTCATGATTACCATGCTGTCTATTCTTGGCACGTCGGTACCCCCAACTGTTGCTCGCAAACCCACTTTTCCCGCCCTCCTTGCCGGCCTCAATCCGGTGAACCGCCGCTTCCCCGACCAACACCGACCGGTTACACTGTGCCGCCTACAATTGCTACATACAATAAGTACAGTGAGTAGCCATTGTCTTTGTCAGCAGTGACGATTCTCCTAGAACTTCTTCTTACCTTATCGATATTCTTCCCAAGACAACCTCGTCGCCGCTACTATAGTGACGTGAAATTGTACCTTGAGGATACCTGCCAAGCCGAGGACATCCCGACGCTACCCCCGGTCAACCGTCATTTCACCAGCTGTTAAACTTCATCTTCCACTTGACACTTACTTCTCTTCACAACACCAAAGATGCTCCGTCGCATCGCAGCCCAGGCACCTCGCCGCGTAACCACCAAGACCTCAGTCCCAACCGGCGCGCTCCTCTCCCGCCACATCTCCTCCACACTCCGCACCATGGCGCCTCTCACCCAGCCGTCGGCAGCAATCACCAAGCCATTGCCATCAGATGGTTTCCAGCTCCTGGCCGAGAAGGATAAGGCGGGTGAGGCGGAGGATGCGTTGTACGAGCAGCAGATTAAGCAGGTTGAGGAATGGTGGGCTAGTGAGAGGTATAAGGGCATTAAGCGTCCTTATTCCGCGCATGATATTGTTTCCAAGCGTGGTTCACAACTTCAATCTTACCCATCTAGTGTGATGGCTAGGAAACTGTTCAATCTGATTAAGGAGAGAGAGGCGGATGGAAAACCTATTCATACTAGTAAGTATCTTATCATTTCCAATTGGCAATCTGCCCGAGCCGACCGGTTAAGCCGACATTTCGAAAAGTGGCATGGGCGGAAGCTAACAAAGAACCAGTGGGCGCAATTGACCCAATCCAAATGACCCAACAAGCCCCCAACCAAGAAGTCCTCTACATCTCCGGCTGGGCTTGCTCCGCCGTCCTGACGACCACCAACGAAGTCTCCCCCGATTTCGGAGACTACCCCTACAACACCGTTCCCAACCAGGTTCAGCGCCTCGCAAAGGCCCAGAGTATGCATGACCGCAAGCAATGGGACGCAAGGCGGAAGTTGACCAAGGAGGAGAGGGCCAAGACGCCTTATACGGACTTCTTGAGGCCCATCATCGCGGATGGTGACACTGGACATGGTGGTTTGTCGGCGGTTTTGAAACTGGCAAAACTTTTCGCGGAGAACGGTGCCGCGGCAGTGCATTTTGAGGACCAATTGCACGGGGGCAAGAAGTGTGGACATCTTGCTGGCAAGGTCTTAGTCCCAGTCGGCGAACATATCAATCGTCTTGTAGCCGCGAGATTCCAATGGGACGTCATGGGCTCTGAAAACCTTGTTATCGCACGCACGGATTCCGAGTCTGGTAAATTGATCTCGTCGGCTATCGATGTGCGCGATCATGAATTCATCCTCGGCGTAGCAGAAGAAGGCATCCCGCCCCTCGCCGAAACCATCCAAGCCATGGAACTCGATGGAGCCACGGGCGCAGAAATCGATAATTTCGAAGCTACGTGGGTCAAGAACACCAAACTCGTAAACTTTGACGAGGCAGCCGTCGCTGCTTTCAAGGCCCGCGGAACCTCCCAATCAGTCGTCGACCAGTACCTGGCCCACACCGCCGAGAACAGGGATCTCAGCGTCACCAAGCGCCAGCAATACGCTCAATCTCTGATGGGCGACAAGGCAGAGCCTATCTACTTTTCCTGGGACGTCCCGCGTACCCGCGAGGGCTTCTACCATTATCGCGCCGGCATGAAGGCTGCTACTAAGCGTGCGATCGAGTACGCGCCTTACGCGGATCTGTTGTGGGTCGAGACCGGTGATCCAAGGGTCGAAGACGCGGCCAAATTCGCCCGTGGAATCAGAACTAAGAACCCTGGGAAGGGATTGGTGTACAACTTGTCGCCAAGTTTCAACTGGTCCGGACATGGGTTTACGGATGAGACGCTGAAGAGCTTTATTTGGGATATTGCGAAGGAGGGGTTTGTGCTGCAGCTCATCTCGCTCGCTGGAGTCCATTCCACGGCCACCATTACGACACAGCTCAGCAGAGAGTTCAAGAAGGATGGTATGCTTGCATACGTTAACGTTATCCAGCGTCCTGAGAAGGAGCAGGGTGTTGATGTTTTGACGCATCAGAAGTGGAGTGGTGCGCAGTATATTGATGGTATTCTTGGTGCTATTCAGAGTGGCTCGAGTAGTTCCAAGTCAATGGGAGACGGTAACACCGAGGGCCAGTTTTAAAACTCGAGTGTGTAAGGGGTGGGAGAAAGAGAAGAAAAGAACGAATATGATTTTGTATTTAGCGATAGAGCGATTTTGTATATGAAAAGCATAAAACTCCGCCCTCCATTTCCTTAGTTGTCTCGAAGCCGTGGGCTTCAAATTTGCAGCGCCCGGCGGTGCTCTCAGCTGAAACAATCATAGCTGACACCTTGATGGTTACGATGACGGTACCTCCTACCAGCCAAGGGCGCCGAGACACTCAGCCATGCGTTGCCGTGTTCATCTGCAGCCGAAGCCGAAGTCAGTGATGTTCTGGCGCTCCGACGGCGGCCAATATGGCAACTCCTGCTCGGTAAAGCCGGCCGGACAGATGGCGGCGGGCAAGAGATACCATTTCGGGCAGCTTCACGATCGGCACGGAGCTAGGAAAGCTTACGTGGTATATGGAGCTCTTGTAGGACAACAAAGGCGATTTGAGCTGAAGTGCTCGGTGACCCAAAGCGGCAGTCGTAAGCTATCAGTTGGACTCTCATAGTCTCCAACTGAAATGTGGGAATGGAGAACGGTCTAGAGATACACACCTCGTCGGTAATCACCTCTTCCTTATCTTAGTCCTGAGTTCTCCTCCGCACGCCGTGGAGTATAGAAAAGAAGAAGAAACGGACAAGGCCTAGGTCGCGACGAGTATGAAGAGGGTAACGAATGGATGAAAAGGCTTCTTCAAGCGGAAAACATCGGCAAAATACCCAAGACAAGGATCTGGGAGACTTTTCTCGTGCTGCATGCTTGACTCCTGGCGTACGGTCTAAAGTTCGTTGTGGATATGAGCTTGTGCAGCCATCACCGAGGGTCTTTCTTTCAATGGAAGTATTGCCGTTGTAGGACCTGCAGACGGGGAGACCGTTGACAGGGTTGAAATGATAATTAGGGTAGGTGGCGGTTAGCAGTAAGGGTGGGTAGAGTTGCAGCTGGAGACCCATGGGGTTGATGCCTGACTGAATTGCGGTTGTTGTCTAGCTTTCAAGCCTGCTCGGCCCTTATACATAGCCATCCTACTCCCAACTTCCCAACTTCCCCATCCCGCTTTCAATGCTCGCATGAATTCAAGTATGGCCCTGGAGCTCAACATTTTGTTTGCTTTGCTATATTTCAGCGAGGTATGTGCTCATGTAAGAAGCAAGCAAGCAAATTTGACAAGAAACAACAAGTGCATGCGACTGAGCAGTGCTTCCCATTCTGTACCTGCTTATGATTCCCTCAGTCGTATCATATACAGCCTCCATCGAACTGCTGGATAGATCTTGCGTGGATTAACACTGTCGAGATCGCTGCGTCAACTTCTATTGTATGGCCAGTACTCTCAGTTGCCAATAGTTATTCGTCGTGCAAGCCAGCTCAAAGTATCAAAGGATTGCGCTCGGAATTTAATGGTTGAGTGATGCTTATAGGTCTGGTGGTAGCTTTATGTGGACTCTGCCAAGCAGTGTTGTTCTCCGTGACCTTCATATACCTTTTCTATATCCATTGTGTGATGCGAGAAGAGACACCAGAGTATAGCAGAGCACAACTTAAACCGAAAGAGTGCATATAACGGACCTAAAGGGTTAGAAAATTGCCAGCACCATAGCAGAAATGGATCAGCCATCTAGCAATATGAGCATCTGCTCCTGCTGCACAGTGGTGTATTATGGTTCTCAACACTCGTCGATACTGGGCCAGGCCTGAAGAGCTCGTGGTGGATGCCACATCGAGTGGGGATGATGACAGCAGCAATATCTTCTTAATCATGATGGCAGCTTTCTCGAGAGAAAAGGCGGTGGCGATTCGGAAGAGGCTGAAGGCAAGATTCGGCCGCTGGGCCTGCACATACATCCCCTGTATTCCGTATATTTTTCTTGCTTACTCTGTTTCTTCCCTCGTACTACCTCGTTATATATGAACCTCTAGAGCAGGTGTTGTGCTCCTCACTCCTGATCGTTTCCGAGAGGAGGGCGACACATTGACAGGAAGGGCACAAATGTAACTCGAGCAAGGAACAGAGTTTGAAATAAAGCGCTAGCGGAATATGCACCGAGTTCCCTTTTGGGCTTCAATGCCCACCACATCAACAAAATCTCATCACTAAGCATCCCACTGCGTTGTCACAGACGCTTTCCCATATCATCCTTGATACGAAACGCAGCGCCTTCCGTAAGCTCCGCCAGCATTGGCTGATGATGGTAACAGCAGTAGCCGCCTCCCAACAGATGTCAGCATTCTATAGCCAAAAGGAAGATGGTGCTGGGCTTTCGAGGCTAGATCCCATCACCTTCTCAGCTCCGTATAACCCTCGTCTCGTCAATTCTACGTGTCTACCCTGCGCCTTCTCTGGTATTGGTCTCTTTATATCTAGACTTCCCAGGAAGTGTTCTCCTTCTTTCCTTGTCTCTCCGTGGGCTCCTGAAGCGAAGGATGAGGGAAGCCAACGCAAGAACTGGGAGGCTGTAAACCAACCTCGATCGGGTAGGAAGGAGAGTGAAACAGCAAGCTACAAATAAGCAGATGAGCAATGCTTCATGCAACCAGCTCCCAGGGAGCCAGGTCGTTTCCTTGTATCATATTAGCTTAGTTTCAAATGCTTCGACTCGGCCAAAGAATTGAAAACAGGTGAGGAAGTGGATGAGCGCTGATGATGACAGCAGCAGCAACACATGTACTGAAGGCATCGAAGATGGTGCAGATGTAGTCACGGAAGTGGTCGGTTGATGTGCATCTGTGCCGATGCCAAACCTATTCTCCCAGTTTCATTCTCTCCGAGCCGTCGTTTCCGATCAGCCCATCTCATCATGTTCTCACATAACAGCCTTTCTCGTGTTTGGTCTTGAGTTCGACACGGCGTCATGCTTGGTGGGAGTAGTTGTGAAAAGAATTGTTGGCTGTCTCGAGCTGCGCTAAGACAGCGATCATATAGGCGCAGTAGGGCATAGGTGTAAGGCCCAGCGTAGAGGTCTCACATCCAGAGACAGATAGGCGACGATACACGTGTCTTAAATTGAGCTACTGATATGCCCTACTATATGCTAGAATACAATCCAAGCGGATTAAATGACATCGTGCGCCTATGCTGTCCTCCCGTACTCTGGTATCTTCAATCCATCGCATCCATCCACCCATATCTAACAAAGGAAATAATAGTATATACTGTCTGTTCGTAACACATCAACTAGAACCTTCGTACTCGTACACCTCAGCACGACTCTTCTCCCACTCATCGACGCCCTCCTCGCTACGACATGTCGTTCCGTGAGATATTTCGCCTCGGTCTCCCATCCTCGAATTCTTCGAATTGCAGGACTTCCATCTGTACTCTGACTCCACCCATTCCACCATGCGAGCCATGCTTGGTCTCTTCGTCCGAGAACTCTGACCCGCTCTTCGTAGACCCAGCAACAATCTTCGTCTCGTTCCCCGTCCCATACCTCGAACTATGCGTGGTGAGTCCCCTGACGTCCTCGTCCTGATACCTACTCTCCAGCCTACTCGCAGCCGCCGTCCCAAAGCCCGTATTTCCCCCCGAGATCGCCCTACTCCTTGACCCACTGCCCAGGGACCCTCTATTCCAACTTACAAAGAACGCCCTACAACTAGGCACACAGGCACAAATGAGTCCAATCCACGCCTCCACACAAGAAAACAGCCACGTCATATACCCATACCAGGTAACATCATACGTCTGCATAAGCACAACAATAACGTAGTACAACCGGATTGCGGCAGCGATTACCACCAGGGCGCCGGCGAGGAAGAGCCCGAGCACTTGTAGTTTTTGTGAGGTGCGGATTTTGAGGATGAGGAGGGAGCGGAGAGGGATCAGGAAGATGACGATGTCGAGGAGGAGGTTGACGATTGTTGATATGACCTGGGTGCGTTAAGTTAGCTACTGGAAGGAACGGGAAAACGACGGGAGATGGAAGGGAGAGGAGGGCGTACCATGTGTGGGGTTTCTGATATGCAGTACCCTTCGATGCTGGTGTCGTAGTAGTTCCAGTAGTACCCGAATGGACGGCATTGAGCGAATAGCACGATTGTGATGGCGATGAAGTACACGGCTATGATGACCATTGTGCCCTTTGTGATCCATTTGTCGATCTTTGCGACTAGGATGCGCAAATAGAAGACCAGCAGAGACAGCTTGGTGAGTGACGAGGTCAGGATGTAGAGTACCATGCTTATCCAACTGACTTTACGAGACATGACGGCGACGGAGGGTTTGAGGTCCCAGATGTGGTATTCCCAGCCGTAGTGAGTTATTGCTATTGTTATCACGGTTGTGAGGGCCACGGCAAAGAGCTACGCGAATGTTAGTCTTCAGTTCTTTTTCGCGTCCTTCATCCTGTCCATTGCGCGTTCCAATCGATGAAAAAGGGGGTCGTACCCAGCCGAGCATAATAAAGATGTCGTCAAGCCCTAGTCGTGCTCGTGTGATGTATACGCGGGCATACATTCTCATGCAAAGGAATGTGGTGGAGATGGCGAGGAGGATGGATTGGACTATGATGAATGCCGGTCCTCGAACTTCGGGGTCGACATAATTCGGCTCTGGCCATGAGTCTACCACTTCTTTGGGTGGAAACCTCATCGTGTCGATATTTGACGTTTATTAGTATGGTGAAGTTTCAGGCCGCTCGTGCGCTTTTCATCGATGGTATATCTCTCTCGTCACTCGACCATTTGCAAAATTGTTTAGGTAGTCGTCGTCGTCGTTGTCATCGTCGTCGTGGAGATAGAGTTTGAAATAGTGGTATGTCGCGAGAATGTTGGGTAAGAATAACAATACGAATAGTGGATCGCGAAACAGCAAAAGCAGGAACAAAAAGGAAGAAACTGACAGGAAGCAATGCATGAAGGAGGGGTAAGGTATATGTATAAGGATGTGTGGGTGGTCCCAGCAAGAACCACGTTGCACCAAATATGTACCCGGAAGACTGGACCGTCGACCGATGCAGAATTTGGAGACGAGGATCCCGTGCGTTCGTGGCCCACGATTTCCTGAGCCTGGTGAGGTGCTTATTGAACTCTCTTAGCTCGCCCAAGAAGAACGTGCGGGCGTCCCACGGAAATGCCAGCAAAACATGTAGCACTGCTAACATGGACTAAGCAGAATATGGACTAGTCAGGGTACCAAAGCCTGACTACGGAAGAAAATGGTGTGCCAACGACAGATTCTGTGGAAATTATCTCCAATATTTTGTGCCTTCTTTTCCTTTTACAGAATGATGGCTGACCTGATGGTTGACTTGATGGTTGACTTGATGGCTGACTTGATGGCTGACTTAATTTAATGGCTGACTTAATTTAATGGCTGACTCGGCATGACTCGGCTATTCTGGGGAGTCTTGGAAGCGAGGCGCCCTCACGCCTCGGAACGCAGGCGACGCCATCCCAGCTCAGTGGGAGTGTGGCTTTCCGGGCACCGATGACAGGGGATATTTAGGGATCTGGACGACCTTTGGGGGCGGGAGAGGTGGGGGAGACAGGAGAGGTGGAAGAGACGGGAAAGGTGGAAAGTGGAAGTGAAGGCTTGGCGAGTAGAGTGGGAGAGACGAGGTTGGTGGAAAGTGGAAGTGAAAGCTTGGCGAGTGGGGTGGGGGCGAGAGCTTGGCGAGTGTCGTGCTGACGAGGTGAGAAAATGGACGCTGAAGGAGGTGTTGGGTGAGGAAGAGGTTGGAGAACCTCGGTATCTCGTGATGGAGATGGTCGTACAATGCGTGATGAACCTCGATATATCCTAATCTTCACTCACGACGCGTCAATCTGACCTCCCAAGGTATCGCTATAATGCCGCTCCGTATCTCTTCGTAGTCATGAGAATGGTAACAATGAGGTTATTGAAACGATCTGTGCTCCACAGCCCATAATAACACTTATGTCTGACTTGAGTGGAGCTTTATTGATGCAACGAGAAAAAAAGCGGAGGGCGTCTGTGTTGAGCGCGCTAAACCGGGCTTAGAGACAGGCGAGAACAAACCTTACCACTTTTGCATGAGCACCTTTTGATGTCTTCGCCGACGCTCTTTTGAATTGGATAAACGGCAGCGAGGAATGCCTCCAAAAGCCCAGGATGTAGCATCCCAAACCGCGACGGCGAGGTCGACTACCGAACTGGTACGAGTATGTGAGGAAAATGCCTCGGCTGATTACTGAGCTGACGGCCTTTCGTTGCAAGTGCAGCCACATTGGGTATCCTGATGGAGGGTGATCAGACTCAATACAGTCATTTTTGACGATGCTCGTTGTGGTTGGCTATGTCTTGCAGAGATGGCGTTTCGTAAGCGTGAGGGCTGGCCGTCGTCGATGGCAGGGGTACGCTAGCGAGCTTAGCTTATCTCATCCTGGCGAAAAATGCGACGCTGCTGAGGCCCTGGGATTGGAACGGGGGCATCACCAATGAGACATGCCACAGGGCAATGTCCTGCGGTCAATGATCGGGCCATCATTATGTATTTATGATGAATTTACGATGGATTTACGATGAATTTACGATGATGTGATTGGTCTGAATATTGTATCCTTCGTAGATTAAGAACAGAAGAGTCTTTGTTGTCTTCGTAGATTAAGAACAGAAGAGTCTGTCGTCAGCGACCATCACACTGCGCGACATCTCCCGCTACTGACCAGCTCGGTCCGCCCAACGAAACGTGCTCTCCACCTGACGCAGCTTCAACACTTGCCGATCGGTCATCTCTGACCACACCCTGAAGTAGGCCCACACGTGATCAGAGCACTCGCAGCCGTCTTCCGGACCAAGTCCCTACTCGAGAAGGACGACGACCCTACCAGGCACCGTCGGTAATTCCGAGTATGACTCGAGGTTGACACTTCGGGGTAGGCTCTCCCGCCCGCTCGAAACACCCCTCCTATGAACACGCAGGGGAAAACGATGGACGGAAATTGTCTTGCAGCTTTGGCCGACGACGGAAGAATTCTCCTCCGGCTGTCCGGGAACTGTTCATCGAAGCCAAGGACGTTCAGACGTGAAGGGCCAATGCCTGGGGCACCCACGGACCTCTTTCATATGAAGTGACTGACTTGCTGGAATTACTCGTATCTAAGTGGCAAAGGACCGACAACTCTAAGCGACTCATCGCCATGGTTGGCATCTATTTTTGAATCTTTCGCGTTGGCTCAAGGATTCCTGCTGGCTCGGGCGAAGCCACTCAGCATTTCACATGAACACGGGACTGTCCAAGACTCGAATGCCGCCAAAATACGGATACCATTTCAATGGCTTTTTGTTCTCGGGCAAGGACCCTCAACTTTGAGGATTTACCATACCTGATAGGAACCATCGTCCGGCACTATATCTCGCCGCTAACCCTGCACTTCTCACGCACCTCTGTCTTACTTATGGACATACACTTCACGTCCATACTGGAACACATCCGCGATTGTCTGCATAACTCCAACAGCTTGCGTCTTTCAATGCCACAACCGCGCTGGATTACATTTTTCCCGATGTTGATTTTCCTCTCTCCTTTCGCAGTGGTGTTCCTATGCTCTCTTACAGAACCCAGAATGAAGGGTGTCTCAGATCCATGCCAAATGGACCCCTGAAACAACCGCGAGCCGAACGCAACCACAAAGTCTGGGAATACGTACACCTTTTACGTCAATATTGCCACTACTTCTTGTGACCCCTATTTGGCAGCAATACGTCGAACATCGGCCCCCGAATCTTGGTCACGCTTCTCAGATAGTGTCGATAACTGCTTCATTCAATTGCAAGTCCTCCCAGCACAACAACAACTCGTTTCGACCGTCGTATTTCCTCAATACACACGCCCGGTCGCGTGCTGTCGAAACCTTTCGCCACAATGGCCCCAGTACATCACACGCATAAGCTTCCGTCTGTTCGCTGTGCGCAAGGTTTAGCCCTCCAATCATTCGCGTGCCCTCATCCCGCCACAGACTTCAAAACCTATCGCAAAACTTAACCATAAATGCAGGCCATTAGTATTTTGGGTTATTATGTGCTCAGCTTTTTGCAAAATTAATAGGCCGCCCGGCTGGCACAATTGGTTAGCGCGTGGGCCTTTTAAGCCCAAGGTTGGGAGTTCGAGCCTCCCGTCGGGCGCTTGGTCTTTTGCTTTTGATGTCAACCGGTTACCATATTGTTTTTCCTCACATCCCAGACTCTTTTGTTACACATTAACGGAGCGAGAAGTGCTATGAGCTGTTGAGCTATGCCGTGAAACAAAATATCAGGCACATCAGGCACAGATCGTGCCAGAAAAGATACATACTTGCGGGATCCGACAGCTCCGATGAGGGGTTGAAGGAATGAGCCAATCGACAGGAACGATGACGCCTACAATGGGATGACAACATGCAGCTTCATTGAGCTCGGTTGAAGGTATTTCGAGCTTCAAACTCATCTTAACCAATTTCATTTGTCTACTCAATTATACGCCTCTGTCGGGAAGAGCAGGCGCAGCTACAGATCCGATAGTGAACACTTGAGCTCCAAAACCCGCAGCATCACTTCGTGAAACGCAACCACACGTCAAACCAGAGCTTGACATCATCACTTGGTTAGGCGCCTGGGCTCGTCATTAAGCTTACCAACCTTTGCTTAACATATTAGACACTTCTTGGAACCTTTTCTCTCTCCTGTCTTTGCCTGTCTTTACCTCCTCAGCTTGACTCTACCGTCAACCTGAACCGACACCACAACCATGAAGCTCCTCAACGTACTGCCATTGGCAGCACTCACATCGGCCTTTGTCCTCCCGGACGAGGTTATGCTGGAGAGAATTAACAACCTCCAAATCGAGCACAAGACCGCATCCTCCCGCTTCTCCTCGACCTTCAATAAAGTCAAATCCGGCATCAAATTCGAGTATGAGAAGGCCGTCGAGGTCGGCGAGAACACATTCGATACCGTCTACTCCAAGGCGCAGCAGGTGCTCAACAACAACGACCCCGTTCCATGGTCCGATGCTTTCGACACCGAGATCCACGGTTTGGGAATGGGTGTCGATTATAGCGACGCAGATTATGGCGGCCTGAACCCAGTTGATGACCCAGATGCTGGACACCATGACGATCACGGCGATCATCCAGATCACCCCAAGCATCCAGACCGCCCGCACCATCCTAAGCCGCCGCATCATGGGCATGGACCGCCGAAGTTGACGATTTATCAGATGATTCAAGAGAGCAAGTATACCACTAAGCTTGCTGAGTTGATTAATGAGCATGATGATATTGTGGGCTTGCTGAACAATACACAGCTTTCATACAACTTGACTGTTTTTGCGCCGACGGATGATGCATTTAAGAAGATCCCTAAACATCACCCTAAGCCGTCGAAGGAGGAGTTGAGACGTGTGCTGTTGTACCATGTTGTCAAGGACCAGTACCCAGCTAAGCGCGTCCTCTTTTCTGACACCATCGGTACTGCTCTTGATGAGCCGGAGCTTGGTGGTGAGGGCGGGAGACCACAGCGTATCCGTGTCGGGTTGGGACTCAAGGGTGTTACGCTGAACTTCTACGCTGGCCTCAACGCTGTCAACATTGTAAGTCTATTCCACCACCCACTGTGATGTTAGAATGCTAACTCAGGAACAGCCTGCGACCAATGGCCTCATCCACGGGCTCAGCAGCATCCTCGTACCGCCCCCAAACGCATTTACTCTCATCTCCCTCATGCCAGCCTCCTTCTCCACCTCCGAACTCGCACTCGAGCGCACCGGCTTACGCAAAGACCTCACCGAGATGACACACAAAGGCCTCACTCTCTTCGCCCCTGACAACCGCGCCTGGGAGCGTCTACCACGCCTCATCCAAGCCTACCTCTTTTCCGACAAGGGCCTCAAGTACTTGAGGATGCTTATGGAATACCATGTTGTGCTGAACCAGAGTTTGTACTCTGATGCTTATTATCCTGATCTTGGGGAGAACGCGGAGAAGAAGCATGGTAACGGGGGAAAGAAGGATCATGATGATCACCGCCCTATCCACGTTGACATGCCCACGCTTCTCAAGGATAAGAGTCTGAGTGTTGACGTTGCGTCTTACTTCGGGATTAGGAATATCAGGATCAACGCCTACACAGACGTCAAGGTCAAGAATGGTGTTGCGAGAGACGGTGTCATCCAGGTCCCAAGCCGTGTGCTTATCCCGCCTAAGACGCCAGGTGAGCATGACGGGGACATGCCGGAGACTGTTGAGGAGTTTATTGCCTTGTTTGACGGGATGGAGAAGAAGAAGAAGGTTACAGGTTGGTGGGAGGAGTTTGAGTTGTAGACTCAAGAATACAGGAAAGGAAAAAGGGAGAAGTACGATGATACGATGCCAAATTGCTAGCCAGCTATTGTAGCTGAGGAATGAATACATGAACACCTCTGATTTTATGGTCTCGGTCAACACATTGCCTCACCAGTCGGCGACCCAGGCTCCCTTCCGCCTGCTTTCAATCTGGTCACAGTTGCGCATGGTTCCTAAAATCATCAGCAACCACATCGCTAAGTCGAAGAGCTGAAGTCTGATAGCCCAACACTCATCCGCAACCACTATATATCGCTCGCACGCGAGCCAACTCTGATGAAATAACCAAAATTAGCCACCCGAATGTGCTATGAGAGCGAGGACTGTTCTCTATACCGTCTCCTGTCTTCAGCTGCCTGGTAGACTGGCTGGTTGTCAGTAGCCATCACGATTATGGCAGCAAAGGCCTATAATTGATGCTAAAAGGTGACAGCGATGGAGTTGCCTCTCTCCCACAGTACCAAACTAAACCAGAGGTACGCTTAGTTGGGGGGAGAAAAGTATTGCAAGTCACGGATGGGAAAGAGATATTTTGACTGTTGCAGTACATTGTGATAGCAGAATCGTGACATCCCTAGTATGAGGAGTACTTGCTAATCCAGGGTCAATAGAGGGGTCGGCGTCTGGCCATACCCGCTCTTGTCGCCAACTATTTCAGGTTGATGAAACAGACTCTGTGGACAGGTTTCAGGGTTTATATACTTGGCCCTTGAAAAGTGACCGAGTTCCCAGTCTCGCCAACTGTCCCCGGAAGAGGGGTTCGTCTAAGTGCTTCGTTATATATGCTATGCTTTATGCTGTTATGCCAACCGATGAAATGTCGAATGCTAACATGCTTCCCAACAACGTCATCCCGTATATGCATCATCAGCCATTTCATATGCTTCTCCAGGGCGTCATTGTCCACCCCCTCGTTTCCCCCATTATCACCGCCAGCCCTGCCTCCTCAATTTCTCCGTCCTATCCGCCTTCCGCTGCCCAACGCACTCCTCCTACTTGCCGCACTTCCGTGGTTGCAATTTGGGGTTCTTAACAGCGATAGTCCGCTACGGAAGAGATGTGGGACGTCGGGCTCATCTCAAATAACACGGCAAGCAACGATTGCGCAGACACGGAGTTCTCGAGGCCCCAACTGCGTGTTTATTTCGTTCACAGCAATTATTTGTACGAGTAAGTCGTCTATACTTCATGTGGGGAAAGCATATTGAATTGATTTGTTTTGGTGCAGCAACAGAGCAGCTGCAACCTCGCATTATATACCGTTCTATTTTGAACCTCTACCTTACTTATGCCAATGCACATACCCAAGGCCGAGGATAACGTCAACTTAAGCTTCAGCACACTTGTAAATCTACCTTACAGCCAGTGAACTCTGCTTCTCAACAGCCGAATTATAGTGTCGGGAGCAGTGCATGAGACAAGAAGCATTAAATCGCCCATTAAATGTAAGTGGAGAAGTTGTTTGAGGCACAGCTTTCACCTTGAAGCAACCAGTTGTCAGCCATGTACGGATGTTCATGGAACCGACGTCGAGTAACAAAGTTGAATTGCTGTACCAATGCAAGGGCGCGACCTCGTTTATATACTTGGTATCTTTAGACTTCTAACAAAGCTCGGACTTCGGCCGAAAACTACACGTCCAACGATTCACGTCGAACTCCCACACACCTATAAACGCCAGCCTGCGTCGAGTAAGCACTTACTTCTTCAACAATAAATTGTAGGAAGACGAGGTTGGTATGAGCCGGACCTCTGTCTTCTGCAACGTATCCCATCAATCCTCAATCTACATTGACAACTTCAGGTCTTGAACTCCTCTTATTCTCAGCGAAAACCACCAAAGCGCTTTGCCGGCATTTTGTATGCTCGTCATTTTGTTCGTGCTTCAAGCTTCAGCAGCACAACGGAGTGCCATGCCCTCTTTAATGTCATCTTCAAGCTTTTACCTTGACAGTCGGGCACTTCTCCATGTTGAGCACTCTGTGAAAACCAAGGCTTGCTAGGAAGTAGTATAAGTAGCCAATCGGGTAGCGCTGCTTAGATTTGAAAAGCAAGAGAAATCACTTTACAAAAAACAGGCGTATGATCTTGTGCTCAACCGCCTCAGTCTCCTACCTTTCTCCTCTTCCCAGTGAAAACCTCGATTTTCAGAATCGGAGTTGTTTACGGCCCACCCTCACAGTCATCATCAACCTGTTATTGCCATCACTGTCCCACCAAATTAGAAGCTTTCTATTCTGTCCCTCTTTACCAGGCTGCCCGTTACGTTCCAGCACCTCCATATCGATAATTTGATATTGACCCTTCGGCTTACTGCTTAACATCTCTTTATATGCAACTTCATTAACAAGTGCTGTCTCTCCTTGCACTACCTCCGTATTCCTACAGCATGGGAAGCTTGACTGGGAAGTTTAACCGGGAGCAACACCTCAAGAAACGAATAAAAAACTATGCGGGATTTGGATAGTCATTTTCTTTATCGAGCCAGGAAGAAATTCGAATTAGAGACACGACAAATGTGCTTTCCCGTCCAACGTCTTGTACATGAGTACGAATAAAACTTCCGCCTACCGCCACGGGACACCATCCAGACGTAACAGTCCTTTGCAGGCATCATCCAGGATTCGAGGCATAGTACCTCCGGCGACACAAGTTGATCGAAGACCTCGCATCTCGCCAGTTGGGAGAGCACCACCGTGAGAACAGATCAATACTTGAATTTTGGCGTGACAAACGGATGACGGACGTGCCCAATGCCTAAATTAGTGCAACTCCTAAAGCCTTCATCTCACGCTCCCCGACCCAAGCACTCAGCATCACACATCTTCATTTGACGTCCAAATCTTCTTCAACAGCAGCTCGTAGAGCCACAATCAATGAAAACTCCACCATTTTAATCCACATCAAGTGTAAGCTAAAGTACTATATCCCAGTCAGTGTCTTGCTCCACAACACGTTTAGAACAAAGAGATTCGAGATCGATTTTCAGAACGAATTGCCTTGTCACAGGCGATATCATCACCGCCAACTACTCTCAAAGGAGCGTGGCGCAGTAGACCGTCGTGTTAAATGTTCATCACTTAATCGATCTCTCTTCTTCTGTTCGGGCCCGAAGGGTGGGGATGAAATGGCGTTTGCTTACAGTATGTGGAAAGGGCATCATCGTCCTATGAATGGGTGAGATGAGTGCGAGGTATCTGAAGATCTGGTATTGAAGTCAGTACATGTATGACGAAGATAGTGTAAAGACAAGGATGTGGTCGAGCATATTCAGTTCGGACAGACTCTTCGTTGCACTCGAAGTGCTCGGACATATGCTTGTCGTTGTCGGTCAAATCATCAAAATATGTTTCCCCTCCTTATGAAAAATGGAAAAACTTACACTTTACGTAGTGCGCCGAGGAGCCTCTCACCCATTCTGAGCAAGAAGTTCCTCCGTTAAGTCCAACGGGCGCGCCGAAGGCGATGTGAAGATGTATTCGGGTACCCGAACTGCAACTAAGCACTATGAGAAAGTCAGTCAAAACTCATACAGATTGACATGAAGTATTCATAATATGAATGTAATCAGATTTGCATGAATGGTTATAAAAGGGGTATCATCACAGCGACCTAGCTCCATAACGGAGCATCAGCCAATCTCGGATTCGTCATCTAATATTGCTCATCATATAAGGTGGGCAGCAGCAAGTGCCAGCCAGGTGGAAGAAATTGTGTAAACTTACATTAATCATCGAGAACATCTCGCGGTCACATCGATGTCGGGTATGAACAGGAGAGGTTTATGAGGACACTGATAATCCATGTTAGTGAACAGTTTAACGAATGTAGACTTTGTTCATAAATAAGAATTGATTTCTCTCATGACGTAGCGTGTGTTATCATAGCATTTTTATGCGTCTAAGACTCTAGCTTAAGGGTATAATCTTCGAGATGACTCTTGATTTATGAAAGGAAAGAATGTGGAAAGCTTACCATTTCCGCACCACCAATAACCAGAACGAACAAGGGTAGATCTCTTCCACTGAGATAACATTAGCTTCAAGCTCCATAGAAGTATGCCAGCCGTATCGAAATTTGTTGGTGTTTGTGCATCAGTGGTCGGGGTTTTCTAAGTCCTGACACAAGAATAGCATCTCCTTCATTTATATCGGAGCCCAGTGCTATTTCATCCTTTGCAGATATTGTCGTGACGTATGGAGGTTTAGGTAGTCTTACACTTTGAAATTCTATTTGATTCGTTAGTTGGAGGCTCGCACGAATCTTCAAAACAAAAGTACGTTTGTGGTTATGTCTCAGCTTAGCCTTAATATCTTCAGCCCCGTAGGTCGAGAAGGTAATTCCAACTGCCGCCGAAGCGACCGAAGTACATCATCGACATATATAACCATAATAGAAGGATAGTTGCGCTTACCATTTGATCATGTGTTGTTGACAGTTGCACGCCTCGAATCTCAGGTTGTATCGACCTCGTAACAAATCTGATGAGACCATGTTAGCCGAAGCTCACAACTCTGGTTTCATGCTTCATTATGGCGAAGATGTGGTTCATTCTGACATGCAAATCGGTGCTCACGGCTTCTCTCCGGTCAAGGAGAGGGCTTTCGCTAATATGAATCGGTATACGATAATCATAACCGGGTTTGTGTGTTCAGGTGAAGATGAACTAACCATTTCAGATTTGCTCCGAGGCTGAGCCGAGTACAGCCTAGAGTTCAGGTGCGCGACCAACCATTGGCAAATGACAGCTAACTGAAAGCGCGCAAATGCATTGTATCGTGGAGGACAAGCGTTGTGGTGATCACACGCTGGTTGGTTGTTGTGGTTGAAGGAAGACAAGAGGCTCAATTGACGTTGATATTTATTTCTGCCGTTAGCGCATTGTGCCCTTCGGCTAGCGAGGGCCGCAGCCGTGTCTTGCAGCCTTGTCTGCGAGGCACGAGACTGTGGTTGCGATAAGATAAGGACAGCTATCCCAATGTTGACGAGATCAACGATTAAAAAGAACATTACTTACAATCTAGGCGTTATTTCCGTTTCTGGCTGTGTGGTAGTTGACCAGTGCCCAGGATGCTCACCAGATGTATGCTGCTGCCCACTGTAGCGGTCATCAAGAGCAGGCTTGCAACATTTGCGACAGCTATCCAGACCACGAACCAAGAGTGACCCTCCACTGTCTCGTTGAGACTTGCCAACCTTCCCAGCGCAATGGGCGACGCGTGGACATTGAAACCAAGACGGATACCAAACACTTGATAAAGCTTGATGAGGCCCACTGTGTCGAACGTGCAACTTCCATCCATATGTTGTGCTCCAAGCCAAGCACTTCAGGCTGGAATCTCATGCGTTAGCGACCAAGGGATTGGCCGCTGTGCTGCACAACTCATCTTGGCGCAGATATCAGTCTTCAGGTGGTCTTCTATGCTTTTAAATGAACAAACATAGAAATATCTTGGCGAGTGTGCTGTCTTCATCGTTGTCCAATTGTTGAGCTTGATGTCCATTGGCGAAGAGATATGCAGCTGCTGTGCATTAGAAGATTTGACTTCAGCTTATCAAGGTATCTTTGTGACAAGAAGTAGCCAAGGCTCGAACTAGATATTCTTAGCTTTGTAGCTACTTACATTTAAGAGCTTGATACGACTATAGGACATTGGAGCTTGCTGTTGTACTGATGACATTCGGCGCGCCCCGTACTGTGCAAGGAAGAGCTGTAGGCCGCCTGTCAAGCTGTAGGTCCCTATCTCGCTTCCATAGGCTCTGAAAAGCCCAAAAGGTGCATTTGGGAGGTTACATACAAAAATTTGCAGCTAGTCAACGCATACTAAACAGCTTTCCATACCTGGTGTTTGAAGCGGCTAGATCTAGTTCTGTTGGCTGCGGGGTCAAAAGGGCCCAGCCATCAAGGTGTCTCAGTGACCTCAAGGGCATGGCAAGTGTAACACAGGGCAGCCTAAACTTAAACTAAGCTGGCCACAGTAGCCTCCCCGATCAACGAATCGCTGTGTTCCCTGCCAACAGCCCCTGCGGCAATCAGTGGTGCTTCGTCTTCCTCTCATCCTTCGCCCTCTCGTCCTACAACCCTTTTCCTCACTTATCAGTGTCATACAAAGAACCAGGCACCGTCTATTAATTCGTCGCCTTCTTCGTGACCACATTTCCTTCTTCAACCACCTTCATCACTAGAGCAAGCCTCACTTTGTTCTCATTGCAACTCGCACCATCCTTCTCCTCTTTCGACGACTGCTTCACATTACATACGCTCAGCAACTAGTTGGCATGCCATTTGCACTAGCTGGCCCTCCTACCGCCGCATAATCGCCCGGCGCACCATGAAGCATCTTGAACACAATAAACCACGATTCCCAAAGTTTATCAACCGCTAACAGCAACCGATTGGCAGTGATCAGACAGTTCACTCGCCATTCCAGACCAACCCATCTATCCAGACCCACAATAATTAACATCGTGAGACACAACCCACATACAACAGATCCAAATTATACACGAGCGAGAACACCGCCAACATGGCCGGCAAACCATCAATGTCCATGGAGGCAGTTCTAGACGAAGAGCGTCTGGCCGTCCTCGAACTCATGGAGGGCCTCTCCAACAAGCCATCTCGCACCTCTCGCGGCAGCCATAGCTCCATGGGTTCTGGCGGCGGAGCTGCTATATCCCCAGTGAACCCTCGCTCGCCGGTCCGCAGCATGCTCGACGTAGTCAGCGCCGATGAGGTCCCACGCAATGCTTCCATTGCAGGCACTACTAGCTCAGGCGTAACCACAGCGCAGGCGCCGATCAGGAGCATGCTCGACATTGGTCCAAGTCCTCAAAAAGCAAGAGGCGGTGCAAGCAGGAGTGCCAATACCAGCCCAACCGAGCAGGACAAGGCAGGGCAGCATAACAGGAGCTTGAGTGACGCGGTCACGAAAGCGCCGGCGTTTGGGCCGAGAAGTGGCTACAAGGACATCACCGACGACTACCAGTTTTCTGGCTACCTGCAGGCAAACCCAGGAGGACCAATTGTGCCAAAGAGAAACACACAAGCAGGAAAGAAGCCAGCTGGTTCCGCTTTGGCTGACTCTGTGAGCGGCAGCCTTGGTGGTGTCTCCAGAGACAGGGGTAGAAGCGTTCCGTTCATGGGTGGGCCGCTGGCTGTCAACAAGAGCCGTTCCCCACATAACCGGTTAGGTGTGAGATCAGCGTCGCCGGCGAACAACTCCAAAATGCTGGTTTTGGACTCTGGACTCATGGTTGACAAAGATTCCGCATACAGAAGAATGTCAGATGCAAATCTTGCATTAACCGGTGGAAGCTTATCTACGCTCGCCTCAAGAAAGAAGGCTGAGCAAGATGACAAGGGTCGCTTGACCAAGGATTACAGCTACACAGGCTCTGAAGACGTGGTCGAGAGCAGCGATGAACCTGACTCTGACGAACGTCCACGTGGACGAAAGAAGGGCAGCCGTCACAACTCCGAAGAATCTTCGAAGACGCCATTAGGCTTCGGACGAGGTGATGCGGGTCCAAGAGAGGCAAAAACGCTCATGGCTGCTGCTGAAGAGGAAAGGCAGATGCTTGAGAATGGGAGGGCGAAGAAAGCATACAAAGTTAAAAGCTTACTGGAGCCAGAAATCACTGTTACCAGACCAGGAGGTACCACCATGCTCAAGCCGCAACCAAGACAAGGAGTTCATCCCTCAACTGCGTTCGATGCCAGCGGAATCAACACGCCTCACGATTCGGATACAGAGCAGGAGATTTCTGATATCAGAAGAGCGCAAAGACTCGCCATTCTGCTCACATCGATTGCATCCAAACCGGAGACTCAGAGATCCGTACGTACCATGTTCAGAGGTGACTTTGCGAAGATGCAAAAGGATGCTGAAGATGAAGGCCGCCGTCCACGCAAATATCTCGTCGCAACTGATCTATCTGAAGAGGCAGCGCATGCGTTAGAGTGGACAATAGGTACTGTTCTTCGTGACGGCGATACGCTTCTGGCTATATACTGCGTTGATGAAGAGACAGGTGTCACTGAGTGTCAAGCAGGTACTCCGACCATTGAGAGACAGGCTGAATCTATTACTGGATCGACGACCTCGCTCCCATCATATAATCTCACGACTATTCGCCACTCTATCACCGCTTCGAGTATGCATGTGCCTTCTCCACTCGGCATCGGCTCACCGAGAGGAACAGGAACGCCACGAAACCAGTCAGCCTCACCATTGAGCCGCAACGCCTCGGGACCGGAGCAAGAACGCTACCGCGCTGTGGAAGATATCACCGAGCGTGTCTCGAAGCTTCTTCGCAAAACTAAGTTGCAGGTCAGAGTCGTCATAGAGGTCATCCACTGCAAATCGCCAAAGCATCTTATCTGTGAGGTCATCGACTACTTCATTCCTACCATGGTTATCCTGGGCTCCAGAGGAATGAGTGCGCTTAAGGGGTACGTTGACGATGTTTCTTCCCAAGCCTGTGTGGTGCCGGAGGCACCTGAGAAAGCTAAATATCCTAAACCGTCTACACCAGCGTCTAACTCTTCTTCCTCACCTTCAATCTTCTCTTTCATAAGATCAAGGTTGTAAGCGAGTACGCGTTAAATCATCCATGGGCTCAGAACTAAAGGAAGACGGAAGCCAAAGGGAAATGGCAAGGCCAGGCTCAATAATAGCTGCGCCTGCCGTTTGTAATCTATGCACATTCCAGCACATAACATGAACTCATGTCCGCACTTGGCTAACAACTTGATCACAGAGTCATCCTGGGATCATTCAGCAATTACCTTGTCACGAAGAGTAGTGTGCCGGTTATGGTGGCGAGAAAGAGACTGAGGAAGCACACCAACTATCGCAAGTCCAACATCAAGCTCACCAACAACCTTATAGTCGCTGGTAAAACATTAGCTGCCGCGAAAGTCGAATAGGATGAGTCTTCTTGGAATTCGGGATAGGCGAAAACCAAAGGTGGAAAATCTACAAAAAACGGGCAGGAAAAGAATGAGGGTACGGGCCGGGGGGGAGGATGTGAGAGAAAGGAAAGAAGGGCCTCGCAGGGCTCGGCAAGGACGGGTAAGAGACGGGAGGGAGGTGACGTGGAGTGGATTGAGGATCATGGGGATTGGGTGTGGGATGTGAGAACGACTGGGTGACGGATGGTGGACAGGCAGTTTCTCCACTCTGGTTGTTTCATGAGGAGGTGATAAGGCGTTCTTGGCATGGGGAATACCAGTGGCCGCTGGCCAGCGTTGCTTCTATGCTTCAGGTAGCTAGTGAAAGGTGAATTGAGTCGTTGCTCTATGCGCGCCGCAACTGGCGCTTGGATCTTGTCCCACGGCTCCTAAATAGTGATTTTCCGCGCTTAAAAGTGGCATGCTTACCGAAGGTGCAGACTTAATCATTTTACATGCTGTGGCGACAGGTGGGTGTTTATTTGTGGACGCGTTGACAGTTCGATATGCAACAGCTTCAATGATGGTGGTGGACGGATGCTTGGCACCCGCCAAGTCGGAGCCTGATTCCTGATTCGAACGTCGTGGTATGGGAAGCTGGGACGAGGTTTGGGGGCCAGCAATTAAGGGCATTGCGAGGGAGTAGAAGAATGGCTGCCTCGCATCAAGGAAGGGTAAAGACGAAAACTATCTTTGAGAAACAACAGCACCAAACATCTTACTGCTCATCCCGAACGGCGTATACAGCCAAGATAAAAATGGGTTGGCATGTCTTCTGATCTTTGTAGCCGCCACAAAAAGCTAACACACGGTCTGGATCGACTGAGGCTAAAATCGACTTAACCAGTTGACACAGTTGACCACCATGTCGACTTGCTATCAAAAGGGACCAAACGAACTTGCCGACGACGAAGACCAAGTAGATGTGATTGCGATGAGGAAGAGCGAAGAAGCCGAGTTAAAAACCCAACTTTCGGCTCTTGCGGATTTGAAGAAGGAAAGATAAAGTGCTCAGACACCAAAGACAGATTTGACGTGGAGTACGACGATATCTCTCTTGAAAAGGAAACCGAACTGGAACGTGGCACACTATCAGGACACGGCGGTTTTGGAGTGGTGAAGAAGATGAAAGTCAACAACATTCCTATGGCCATGAACGCGATCATTAAGCTCAGGCACAAGGAGATTGGTGACATCCAATCAAAAGTCGACATCTGGCAAAGGCTTGAGAAGCATCCACGGCACATCCTCAGAATCGTCGGCACATTTTAAGTACGAAAATCAGCAGGGCAATCATGACTTGCAATTCTTTCCTGGCCAGTCGCAGTCTGCAATTTTGGCCAGTTTATAAACGACTTAATCATCATCAAAGGGACGATTTGGTTACTTAGCCTACATGGCTTGAGCAGTATGTCTTCTCGCCTAAGTAGGCCTGGCTCCCCAGTGGATGAAAACATGAGTTCTGTTGAAAACTGGATTGAGGACCGGATAAAAAAAAGATTGCAAGATGCGTAACACAGGCGATACGGTGGATACATGTATCAGGTCGCGAGCATCAAGATACCAAACCAGCCAACGTTCTTCTTAGCCACGATAGACTGTATTTGTCAGATTTTGGGCTAATAAGGGATCGGAAGTTGGTTTCAAGGACGACCACTTTCACGTCATGCGGCATCCTGAGATACGCTGCCCCAGAAGTACATAACTCTGCTTATGATGGCGTAGACCCAAAACAAGCCGACATGTTCCTACTTGGCTGTACCTTTCTCCACATGTTCCTAGCCACCTACATCGGGCATTATGATTTTCGTGTCAGAAAGCAGCTTATGGATGTACCAACTTCGGACGCTGTCGGAAACAAATTGTGGGCAAAGTGCGCACAACCAAAGAACAATTTGTGGGACGAAGACGGGAAAGCAAAAAGTGAAACCGAAACCCCAGACCCAGAGTTTGGCTTAGTTCTCAAGATGATAGCCAAAAGACGGGAGGATAGACCAACAATCTCAGAAGTGAATGACAGACTTCAAAGCATTGGGTGGGCCGAAGCAGAACTACTAAGTCAAATGCTGCCGCATCCCTGCAACCAAGAAACCGGGCACTTTATCATCGAGGGTGTGGGCGTAGTAAAGAAGTTCAGTTCCCGATCGACCTCCCACCACGATCCAACTCGGAACATCTAAGGTGACAAGTATAGCTGCGGCGAAGACGGAGAGAGGTACCCACCCTTCGCCAAACCGGTTCTCAGAGTCTCAGAGGCAGAACTCAGGCACGGCAATAACTGGGCGAGTCTTGGCCTGCACTCATGAGAGACAAACAGCAACGTCGGTACGTTTTATTCCGCGAGACACACCATCAACACTAGCTGTGACAGCTCACACCAACAAGCAGACAAAGGCATCTTTTCAGCAGACATTGCTTACATCGCTCGTTCTCTCTACCTTCAGTGTCTCGGTAAAGGGCTTCGGCCTCCGGCAAATTGTTCTGACTGAAAAGCACTGCGGAGATCAAAACTATAATATCACGAGGACGGCAATAGGTAGTTCTTTTGATTGCCACTGGTTGAATCTTTAATATAACGTTAGCATTCCTAAGGATTGAAAAAGAGCAGAAATTCATACTGGTATTGTACCCTTCGCTGCTGATTTCTGAGAATCTGTCGTTCGATTGAGCCGTGTTTCCATATCTGCAAGCATTTGAACATGCTCCAAACTCTGGAGTTGTACGTTCAGCCTGGCATCCTCCTGGTGCTCTTTTTCGTTAACTGCCAGATGCACCTTGAAAACAACCCGGTTTGAAAAGTCAAAGGCTTGTAGAACCCGACGAATGTATGTGGCGAAGTACTTTGTCAGTAGAATGAGACTCAACGTGACGACAATGGCGACTGGATGCCATGACATAATCAAAGCGAGTGATGTCTCGAGGTTTCGTGATCAATATGCAAAATTGGTGTTCTTATTCTAGGTAGCTCGCTTGGCGGCGCTGGCCGCAAGTTTTTGGCCATCATTGTATGGAAATTGGTCCTGGAACAGATGCCGAGTCGAGATTTGTGAGTGCTCCCGCAAACCGGTTGACTAAGACGATATCGACATCAAATATGTACCGCTGTTCATTCTGCATGCCCCGCGGTTATAACGTCCGTAGTGAGTAGTCGGTACGGCCGTCAACCTGTCAACAACACCGCCCATCATCAACCAGTCATCAGTCCATCATAACCTTCGCATTCTGGCATATATTCCTCGACAACCACCTCACCACCATAACCATGATGAACACTCACCTTAATTTCGCGTTACCATTTAAGCGCCTCTCATGTGTATATAAACCCCTTCCCCTCCCACCTTCTTTCTTCTTTATCGCGCAGCACTTCTCAGTCGTCCAGATATCGGGTACTTACTGGCCGCACTTACACGCGGTGTTCGCTGCGGCCCTTGAGTCCACTTCGCTGTTCGCCGCCCAGCACATAAAGCACCTCTGAGCGATCGCTATCATACTTAATATTTGGAACTCGGTTTTACATCCCTCTCCGGATCCCCGGCTGCTCCGAATTTACCCTTTCGTGTGAATGTAATGGTGCAGGAGAACGGCGGGTTTTCTCGAGGTCTTCTTGGCAAGCTTGCCCACCTTCGGCGTCGCTCCGCCTCGCGCCGCCAATTAGAAGTAAAATCTCACTGCGTGCCACTGCATTGAGACCCTTTCATTGCCGCGTCGCTTTATGCGGGATGGTGAAGAAGGAGTAGACTTAAAGGTTATAACAACATTCAAACAAACTGTGAAATATTTTCCAACACAAATGACATTTATATCCAATATATATCTATTTCTCTGTGCGATCCAGACGATATAAATCCAACTCGCCTCTGTCAACACATCCAACTTAGTTCTTCTTCTCAAACCACCCAAAAACAAAAGGTATAGTACTCCACTCAATCACAAAGTTCAACCTCCTGTCCTCCCACTCCCCCAACCTCTCAATAACAGCCGCCGTATCCCTATCCAACACACACCCACCCATCATAAACTGCCACCCAATAACGGTGAAAAACCATTGCTGCGCCCTCGCCAAGTAAGAACCATTCGGAGTCTCGCAGCGATTACGAATATGCTCATTTATTAACAATCTTCCGCCCGGCTTAAGAAGTTTGTAAAGACCCTTAACCGTATCCTCCTGTCTCGGGACACCGCAAAGTACCTTGCTGCAGACAATAGTATCAAAGATCTCGGTTGTTACTCCATCTGGGATGAGCCCCTCGGAGGTCAATGCAGGGATAATGGACTCCCATTCGGCGCCGCAATTCAGAACCTTATATTTACCGTCGAGGCCCTGCTTAGAGACCTCCTTGTAGAGAATGTCGTGGAGGGAGGCGGAGGGCTCGGCGCCGTAAATTTTTGTGACCCTGGCAGGATCGAAATGCTCGAGCTGAGCACCGGTTCCAGGACCGAGATCGAGGACGAGTCCGGACGCAGTCTTCTGGATTGCTAAGAAAGGGAAAAGAGGCGAATCTGGGAGAGTGCGGGAGACGATTATTTTCCAGAGGGAGGCGAAGGCTTGCTCGCGCACATTTGCGATACTGAGAGAAAATGGCGTAGTAAGGAGGGTTTTAAGGAAGATCTTAACGAAGACTGATATCGCGTTAATGGATGGTTTAATCACGGGATTTACGGCTACGTACAGAAAGAGCCCGCAGTGTACATCATAGGGATATTGGCGAGGTCACGGATGCGCTCCATGATAGATGGCATCTTTGGCGCCGCTCCGTTGGTGGTTACTACCATTATTGCGGCGTATACAGGTTATAGCGTCGTGATGGGGGAATGAGAATGGAGATAACCAAAAGGCGTCACGGGAGCGACGTTATGGGATTCTTGAATGCTGTCCCGGAACCCCAGATGAAGCTAGATATGACTAACGAAAACTGTCTACCGTTTTTTCCGGCCGCATACAAGGCGAGTCAGGAAAACCGTCTCATGTTAGTTCAGTTTGGGAATCCGCGTTTCGGTGAAACGTTACAAATGCTGAAGATGCACGCTGCATTTAGAAGTACTCGGTATACCCATCAAAGTGTTTTGGTGTTGTTGGTGATGCACTGTCACGTGTGGTAATCAGGAACGGGCGATCGGGGTTGGAAGTGTAGTTAAGCTTAAATCGACGATTGCGTCAGGGACCTGCGAGGCTGAATATCATCCTGAAGAGCACACAACACCAACCGTATAGTTGACGTTAGCTTCAAGTGCTCTCGATGCCAATTGAAGCCATGTAGGTGCCATTCTCACTGTCGTGAGCTTCAGTTCGTCTTCTCTCCATCTATTTAACAAGCGAGCAACAGCTTGTCGCGACCCTCACTTCATCACAGGCACCCAAAACTCCAATATTCACTTCCATCGACATCATGACGGTCTTCTCCCGCCTCCTAATCTCAACCACCTACTCCACCCCCCTATTGCGCACCCTCATTCCCTGTCTCAGCCTCGTCTATGGTCTCCAAATCGCCGCAGCCGTCCCCTCCATCGCCTTCCAAACCGAGCGCTTCTACGATCTCTCCGGCTCCCTGACCTACTTTTCCGCCACCGCATTTTCTCTGTGCCTGCCCGCACTCAGAGCTCGACATGCCGGGAATGTGGCAGTGAGAGCGACAAGAGCCAGTCCGACGTTGATGGGATTGATGAAGGGTGCTGATGGCGTGGGGCTGAATTGGAGACAGGTGGTTGTTAGTGCTGCGGTCGCTATTTGGGCCACGAGGTGTAAGTACCCATCTGCTTTCCCAACAATGTCTTTGCGTTATTTACGCAAAACAAGGAAGTGCTAACCGATTAAAAAGTAGGATCCTTCCTCTTCAAGCGCGCCCTAGGCGACGGTCACGACTCCCGCTTCGATACCGTCCGCTCCCACCCCCTCAAATTCATGGGCGCATTCATGGCACAGGCGACATGGGTGTCTTTATGCCTGGTGCCGGTACTCTGCCTCAACAGCGTGCCTGGGTCCTTGATATCCAAGGCATTGCCAGGCTTGACCATCTGGGATACTCTCGGGTTGTCATTATTCGCCGGCGGACTCGCCTTCGAGATCACGGCCGACCGCCAGAAATCCCGCTGGGTAGCAGAAAAAAAAGCCAAGAAGCACGATGAGGATTTCATTACCTCGGGCCTGTGGTCAAAGAGTAGACATCCTAACTACTTTGGCGAGACGACGCTGTGGACTGGGATAGCTTTTACGTGTTGGGGCGTGCTTAGTAGCTCTGTGGGACTTGGGACGATTGGGTTAGGTCTGGGTGCAAGTGGTCAAGCGGCGGCGGTAGGGTTGTGTGCTGTTAGTCCGGCGTTTGTCACTTTTCTATTGACGAAAGTTAGTGGGATTCCGTTGAGTGAGGATAAGTATGATGCTAGATATGGGGAGACAGAGGATTATAGGAGGTGGAAGAGGGAGACACCGGTTTTTGTGCCGAAGTTGTTTTAGGTATCCGTAGAGCAAAGGTGAGTGTTATTTGATAGTGTAGAGCCGCTAGATATAGATCCATGAAACTTAACCGCCGAGTTCCCAACACGATTTTTCAGCACGCTATAAATTGCTTCTTCCACAGCACTTTCAGGTTCTACACATAAGAAGAGTTAGACACAAGACCGAGATAAGGGAGATAGATGCCGGGTCACTGCTCTTTCTTCGTTGAACAGAAGGTAACTGCTTTTCCTCCCAGCTGCTTGCTGCCAGCGGCAATCCTTACCATCAAGATGCATATCTACATCAATGTAAAAGGTACCAACTACCCCTGCCGACGACTTTCCACGATTAGGCAACTGGCCCACAGCGTTGGCTATGCAGCTAGCTGACACGAAGGCACTAGTGGAATCATATACTGGTTCATCAGTTTGTTTTACTTCTGACTAATTGAGAAGGATGCACATTGATCGGTTAATATACTTCCTCACTAACCGGTCGTCATCATCTACCGCGGTTTTGGTTCCAAAATTAACTTGAAAGATTCAACTGGTTTAATGTAGACGCAGACTTCCGAGTGCAACTCCTCGGCTGGATCATCTATTAAAAGCCGGCTCATACCTATAATGACCTTTCATTTCCAAGGCACAAAATAGCCGTTAATTTTTGGTTCTCATTATGCACCCCTGAAAAAGTCAAACATTTGTAAATGCTTGCTCTGGGCCCCTAGCATTTGGATGAACAGGCAAGGAAATTCGTTGTCTCTTTTTCTTTTTGGGCAAGCCGCAGGTGAAAATGTCAAGCGAAGCACTACTTTGCCATTGCCAGCATTGATGTTGATCAAATTCTTGATGCCACTGTCGCTATCATCTCACCCTCAGTAACCAGTTAGCCGGCTCTGGCGAGCGCAGAGCTACTCATGTAGGGTTCTACTCGTATCATGTGATTTCTGTGACCCCCAGAAACAGATCGCGCACAATCAGTATGGTGTTGCATACCCTTTTTCCTAGCCTATCTTCATTTTTTCAAGCTTCCGAAGCTTCGAGCGTACTTCCTGCTTGGCTTGGCCAACTCTCTAAGCCGGAGTAGAATAAAGGGGACAAACCCACGCAAACCTGGCTGCCCAGCACCAGCAATTAAGACCCTGGTATATACTATATGAGCACACCAGTACCACCAGATTCCGCCCTGGCATACGACAAATGTTAGGCCTCCATGCATGTAGCTTGGGCCACGAAAGCCCAAGAATCGATGCCAAAAGCTGACTTGGTAATACCAATCACCAGCACGCTGATGGTTATTAGCCATCGTCTGCTGTCAACGCTTAACATATGGCCGTGCAGACTCAGAAGGTAGAACGCGAGGGGCTCAAGCATTCCCATACACACCCGAACGAGAGCAGAGGGGGGTGTCAAAACCTGTTAGTGCTTTGAAATTGTTTCACCCGACCCACCATTCTCTTCCTCATTACCAGCCTGAAACGAAGGGTCCGATAGACATCTTAATACCATTTTCCCCAGGTGTTGAGCTGAAGAGGGTCGGGTACTTGATATCGTTCATTGACATCAAACCCTATGCTAATATGTTATGTACTCTTCCTTCCGTTTATGCTTCATAACCATTTTCCTTCCCTCAAACCTCCGTCGAAACTCAAAATAACCAGTATCTTGTTCCCTTCTCCCTTTCGTACGTACTCCACGAAAATTTAGTTCTTACCCTCAGCCTTCTTATGCATATCAATGACCTTCTGCACCTCATCATAAGAACCCATAAAGATACCGCTCTTATCATGGATAGTCTCCGGCACAATCTCCATCATGCGCTCCATTTGCGAGTTGACTGCTTGTCCGCCAGCTGTATGATATTAGCCAGTATTCCTCAACCTCCTCCGTTTCCCTTCATCCTAGACTTCGCTGGAACCCATCGCCCGCACGAGTCCGGGAACGGATGCCGAGCAAAGCTCGGAGGGGAGGCGACTTACCATTTTCAAACACCATAGCCATAGGCGAGCACTCATAAAGGATTCTCAACTTTCCCTTCGGGCTCATCGTATCTCCAGGGTATGCGAAAATTCCACCATACAACAGCGTTCTGTAAGCATCTGCGACCATAGACCCGATGTATCTTGCAGAATATGGCTTTCCACCCTCAGTCGGGTACTTCAAAGACTGGAAATACTCCTTAACCGGCTCAGTCCAGTACATGCTATTTCCCTCATTCACCGAATAAATCGAGCGCTTCTTTGGTATCCTCATATTCGGATGCGTCAAAATGAACTCTCCAACCCCATTGTCCATGGTGAAGCCGTTCACGGAGCCGCCCTTCATGGTAATCACCAACTGAGCGGAGGCGCCGTACATAGTGAAGCCTGCTGCTACGAGTTCGTTTCCTGGCTTCAACAAGTCCTCTTTGGTGACGCCTCCGTCCCTCGTCACAACATCATCGTCAAGCTTATAAATACCGAAAATCGTGCCGACGGAAACACCAGCGTCCAAGTTACTGCTTCCATCAATTGGGTCGCAGGCGACTGCGTAGCGGGCGTTCTTGTGTTCTGGGAAGAAGATGGCTTCTTCCTCCTCCTCTGAGACCAGGACGGCGACCTTGCCAGACGATTTCATAGCGGCGATGAAGAGGTCGTTGCCGATGACGTCCAACTTCTTCTGGTCGTCGCCGGTGACATTTGCCGAGCCGGCGAGGCCAGTGAGGTTGATGAGCGTGGCGCGGCGGATGTAGTAGGCTATGGATTTGAAGGAGAATTGGAGGGCGTGGCAGAGGAGGCTAGAATTTTTCATCAGTATTAAGTCCAGCAAGTTGATTTCGTAAATTTGAGAGGAGTGAGGTACAGCTCGCTGGAGGAGGGGAGTTCCCGATGTGCGCAAAAAGTGAAGAGTGGGACGGAAGTGAGGTTTGGGCACATACGTGAAGTCTCCAGTAGCCTCGTTGTGCTTGGTCTGCTCCTCAGTCAGGAAGCGGGTGAGAGTGACGATATCAGTGTTAATCTTCTCGCTCTGTGCGCTTGGGTTTTGGTCGTGAGACGCCATGATTGCGGTGTTGTATATGTATCTGTTTCGTGTGTAGTTGGGGTATCTGAGGTTTGATTGTGTTTACAATCGGGTATCGTGAGATATCGTGAGATTTCGTGAGAGTAGACGTGAAGAGTGTGTATGAAGAAGAGGAGAAGTAGAATAAGTTGGAAAGTCTCGACGTAAAGAAGAGAACATTCACTGCCCCGCGTCTAGGACTCTTATGAGGTAATTCTTCGCTCCCGGGGTATCGGGTCGTTGCGGATCACAAGAGGTTCGTGGAGTCTGGAGAAGAAGGTCCCGCCATGGGAAGCCGCTACTATGTAACAGGAACAAGGTACGCCGCTTTGGGACCTTGTTTGTGCTTGAAGTAGTGTAGATTAGTACGATAGTGGATTGGAACGTCAGGGCAAAGTTTACGTCGTTGAACTCTGCCAGGTTTTGTAGTGGGGAGCTTGTCAATCAATAGTCTATCAACGTCTTTCCGCCGTTGGATAACTGGTTGTGTCTGGCCAAATGAACTACTGGTCCTTTCCCTGTTTGTTTACCTAGTAATAAGAGCTCTTCCTCGTCGCAATTGCTTCAAGTAATGGTAATAGCACGATCACGAGCCCCCCTCCATCATCCGCGGCTGTCACTTCTCCATATCTCACTTTCCCCTCCACGACTGCCCCGCGTCGGGATTGATGACGGCCGCCCGTCGCTATGGGTAACCGATGATTGGCTCTTCCCGTGTAGTAAAACGCGAGGTGGGGTTGCCGGGTCATTTCGGGCGGTGGAGGGGAGCCGGAATAACATGATGCCGTAGCTATATTTGGACGACTAGCCATCAAAATATTGGAAGTTTTTATCTTTAAAATAATAATTTGTGTGAAGGAAAGGGAGGAGGCAAGTGACGAAGTAAAAGTGGCACTTTCGCCTCATGACAAGCCTGCTTGGATAAGTGTGGGGCATCTCCAGAAATATTGCGTTGACAACTCCACAGGTCGCAGATCACCACGAAGCGGATTGGGCCGTTCGAGAACTTCGGGCAGATATCGATATGAGAAAGGTGGCTTGGTGGCAAGACTGAAGGATGAGAAGCATCTCAGCTACTGCGAGTCGTTGACAGATACCTCGCAATTTGCGGCTCCAAGTACACGAGTGCATAAAAAGGAAGTTAAAGTTGACTTGATATGTTCATTGAAGTTTACTTAAAAGAAGATGAAAGCGAACACCGACCCTGATCGTATTTATCTTACTCAACTTACCTAGCCTATCGTGGTCCAGCCACGCTAACAAGAACATGAGACAGAGAAACTGACCGAAAGAGTTGATTTACTGGGTCTTATTATTGACGGCAAATCTAGCGACAGCGGCAGCAACACGAATACCAACCTAAATACTACGTGAAGCTTTCTGGTCAGCAGTCATAGACAGTGATAGCCTCAGGCTGCTTTTTCTTGATGCTGGCCTTGTATTCCAAAAGGGCAAAGTAAGATGAGACGTGGCTGTCAAGTTTGCGGGCGTAGTTTGGGGATTCTAGTCTGGCTAAGTTGTAGGCACTGCTGGCCTGGGGTTGGGCATGAGAAGAAGTGGATGAGATAGAGTGGTTGAGGTGGCAGAGGTAAGTGGTAGAAGACATGGTAATATCAACTATGGTTTATGTGGTTGTGGGTGTGATTGTGAATGTGAATGGGTTTGTATGTCGACTTTAAGGAGGACAACGAGGGACTTTGTATGCGGAGAGAACAATGGATGAATGAGGACAACATGAAGAGCGATCCCGGGAGAATGGCTTTGTGTTCAAAATACGAGGATTGTGCTGATTGTGTACTGAAAGCTGGAGGACGTGTTGAGCTGTTAGAACAGCAGCGAGACGTGTTCTGGCAACAGAACAAGACGCCAAGACTCAACAGGTTTTGCGCATGTTGCTGATTTGATACCACCTTCTAACACCTTGGAACCAGCCATTAGAGAATCAAAAACCCAAGTATGTCTATCACCCAGCGTCCTCGAGTATAGCACGCTCAGGATAGAGTTCGCGGTAGAACTGCGTATTTCTCCTGAAAAACCAATAACATTCAGCTCCTCGCCCTTTGCTCTTGTATCAATAAAAGCCTTATGTTCTTCCATCTTGGATTGGTGTTCTATTAACATTTCTCTGGAGCGGCGACTGTTCTTTTTTTAGCCCTCGATCTTGACTTTTTACCTTCTTCTAAGCTCTGAGCTGAGTGATTGTGATACCAATGCGTCTTTCTGCAAGTACGTTGGAGATCTTGGTAGCGGCTGGCTTGCTCGTCTCAGTTACCCACGTTGTTTTAGCATGAGCTTCAAACGATGTACTGCACAGGCTATTAAATACCTCGCGGTTGCACTGGATATGCTCAAGTCTTTTGCGTTGCCATAAAGCAGCTGCTCAAGGGCTCTCATTAAAAGGTTTCCAGGCGTTATTATGAGCTGCATGGAGCAAAGTATGATGAAAAAAAAGGACCAAGGTTTCAGAACGCTGAGTACCACGCAAACACTGAATGAATGAGGCGTGGGATTTTCTGCAGGATCACTATCAAAATACCATCAATCAAGCATTTTGCAAGGTGGGAACGGGTCTTCATCTTGATTGCTGTGAGGATATCAAAGTACAGGTCAAAAGGTTAGACAGCATAATCATTGGCCACTATAGCCGCGAGTACTATGTAGATGAACCATCAACACTAACACAAGAAAGCGATGTGGCCGCTGAGGCTAATATTGAGAGCAAGAGCAAAGTTTCAGACCCTAAGCCAGACGCACCAGCACGAAAACTAAAGACAAGACGAGCAAGGACACAAAACTGTCAGTATTTTGAGAGACAACCTTTGACGACGTCCTACCGGAGATTCTTGATGACAGAAGGGCAAGAAGAAAATGTAAACTAATCCAACAGTGCTGTTACACTGTAGCTGAAGCTAACGCTGCAACATCACCTGTTGTATCTGAGAATGAAAATGAGGTTACTACTGAATCAGACAAAGATATGGCCGTTAGTGTAGACGTTAACAGTAATGTTTCACTTTCAGGCAGCGGCCCAGAGGGCTTTGAGATGATCTGCTAGTTAGTAAATGCCAAGGCCCGGTTTAGTAACTCAGTCCTATTACAACAAAAATCCGTTCTCCAAGATAGGTGCTTATACATGGGGTAGATTTATATTGAAGCTGAACTTATGGCCCAGTAAATGCGGTATAATGGGATCATGAAACGAGTGAGATGGGTCGTAGTTTAATTTGTCTAGTTTTTGTTTGGTAGACAACCCCTGACGTCCACAAGCGTAAGAATACGGCAAAATGGGAAAAATTTCTGCTGCAGACATGGCGTATTTTAAAACGGTTGTCAATTCAATGATGCTATTGCCATTGATCTTCGGAATTTTGTGTGTAAAACGCTGGTCGTCTTATTTTGTCAGGTAGTCAATGGCAAGCTCATCAAAAGGTAGTTGGGCATTTGATCTGAACTTGACACGGATTCCCAGCCCGTCAGGCGATGTGTGTCAAGCAAGCGCCAGCTTCAAACTCAAGGCTACGGTCTTTTTCCAATTGGTGAGCCACTACTTTACATAAGAAGCTCTACTTAATTACCCACTCAAGCCCCGTACTTCTTTTTCCAGCTGCGATGAAAGACACCTGGCCAAGCCTAAAATTGCCAAGAACAATGAACAGTTAGTATAAATATGGTAGTCTGCACCAAGCACTTTGTTTCAACAAAGAACCGCAATTTTCCAAGACCACACATAAGCACTCCTGCTGCAGGCATCAAGTACTCTACAAAAAAAAACTATTGCAAGAAAAGACTCGGTGATAATGTTGAAAGCTGCAATAACAATAACAAGAACAGGCTTCATATCTACCCAGCATAGACAGCAAAGCAAGGTTCTACTTCTTTAAATGCCATCAAGCTGCTGTCAAAGCCTCTCAGTCATAGAAACAAGACAAAGCTAAGTATGTGGTGCTTTCTCCATTAAGTCTTCCTTTGTGAAGAGGGACGAATTAGACACAATTGGGCTGAGACTTTATACTGCTTACCGTTAAGTGTTCACATTGTGCTTTGCTCGTCCCTGAACGCTTAATCAGTTTCCTTGTGAAGAGACGCAAGCCAACACCAAAGTCAATAGATATAAGACTCAGCTCTTATCATTGACGGAAATAAGGATGCTAACAAGGGCATGCATCTGGCTTTGTTCGTAAAACGCAGTGCCTGCGCTCCTTCTAGTTCTTGATCGCTTAACCCAGAGGTTAGTAAGGGAGGAAAATAAAAGTTTAAAGGTCTATTGTGGTTGATGACAATTGTTAGTAGGCTATTAATGTGATGACAGGTAGGCAGCAAATAGGGTGCACTAAGTTTTCAAGCTTGTATTTTGTGGCGGTGGCGGGAAATGGTGCCTATTGTAGTGCCTATAGAGACGGACTACTTCGATCTGTGTTCGCGCCTGTACCCATAAAAAAAGTGTGAGCGCCGTATTTCGCTGCTGATTCAATAGGTTGTATATCAGGGCTTAGTGCTCTTTATATATGGCAGTGGGAATGGACTCGGCCAAGAAGAGTATGGCTTGCTTTCTGGGACGTGACGGAGTCTAAATGGCAGCATTACTTAAGGATTATCTCGATTAAGTTGAGCTGCTTTTTCTACAGGAATGGCAAATTGCTATTGACGCTGCTGTATGATCAGCTGTTTGGCTCAACGGAGACGAAGCCGTAACGAGACAACTTCCTGATTGAACCTCCAATTCCTCAGCCAGTCTCGGGACAAGGCTGCTGGCAACATCGAGAAAACTCGCAATATTGTAGCTACGCAGGGTCGTGGTCAGATCTCTAACCGTTGGCAGCAGTTCCAACTGCAACTGTCGCTGCTGTAGTGCCAGAGCTGTGTTAACATCGAGCTCCATTGGCATTGGCGCGGTTCTGAATAAAAGTTGATATCCCCTGAACATGGAAGAGCCAGTCGGGAGCTGAAGCAAAATCGGTGCGCCGTAAGCGATCTTGGTATTGTCCATATCTCGTACACTACGTCTCCGTCTAGTTCGTCCGCGAACCGCCCTTGGGTAAATCGTCCCTATCATACAAGGTATCAACGCCAATGCTACCCAAACTCCTGCCAATGTATATACAACCCAGCTCGCGGCTATCGTTCCTCCTGTTCGTACTCGTACAATTCTGGTAGTCGTCTCGAAGGTGGCTCGATGCCGCTAAATCGTGTGCGCTTAATCCTCGCCGTTCTCAGCCTTCCACTTGGCGAGATATGACTCTGGGCTAAAAGCGCCCTTTGGATCGTTCTCGAAGCGTCCCTTTACTGGGCGGATCTTGGTGGTGACGAATGGAGTAAGCTGTAAACCGGTTAGCATGTTGAACCATAACCCCACAGACCCCAGCGCGACACTCCGCTGCCATTGCGCCGCAACACCACGCATAGTATTGAATCGACATACGTTGAAATCCTTGAGGTTCTTTGGAACAACGTATGTGCGGACCTTCTCCCACTCAATAACGTATCCTCCGTGCTTGGTATGGCGACCCGTAGATCCGGTTCCAGTTCCCTTGTAGAAACCCTTGTTGGCCATCTTGGTGGTCAGCTTGAGCTGGCGGGCAGCGCCCTTCCATTGCTGAGCTAAAGTCGCCTTCATGATGTGTAGTCTGCGGTCCGGATGTCGTAGCTATCGTGGTCGTCGCCGGCTGGCCGTCGTCGTGCCAGAAGAATCTTGGGATGGCGCTAGCGCGGCCCCATGTCAAAAAGTTCCCGATAAGCGATAACGAAATTTTGGGCACATCGCGGTGCACAAGACTTCGCCGCGACGACGTTTTGACAGTCAAACAAAGCAATTATGGCTGGAAGACAGGCTCATGGTGGTCAGCCTACTAAGGCGCCGAAGAAGAAGGTCAAGAAGGATCGTGCGCTGAACGCTTTTGCCATTGCGCAACAACAACATCCGGAGAAGATCAAGGTCAAGTACCACAGATTGGGCGAAGCTGAGGGAGGCGCGCGCACAGGAAAGGGAAAGAGACGTCGAGATGAGGACGACTCCGAGGGTGACGAGGACATGGAGGAGGACGATGAGCCAAGGAAGAAGAGGAAGGCGCCGAAGAGCAAGTTCGACGAGCTAGACATCGACGAGGGCAGCGACTCGGAGGGCAATGAGTGGAAGATGGGAGAGGTTGACAGCGATGACGACTCTGATCTCGACTCTGACGAAGCTTTCGGCGAATCTGACGAGGAGAAGTTCTTGGGATACGCATTCTCGGGCAGCTCGACAAACAAGAAGAAGGCGCCAAAGCAGAAGAAGGCCCGCGATGTCGACTTGAACGAAAACTCCGAGAGCGAGGAAGAAGAGTCTGATTTGGAGAGCTTGGGCGAGGACGCTATCGATCTTGCGACTATGCTCGACCAGACCGAGAACAGCTCCGACGACGCGGCTGAGGAGCCGGCAGAGAAGGAGGAGTCCGACGAGGACGAGGACATGGATAGCGGAGATAGCGAGGACGAGTCCTCGCAATCGTCAGTCGACTCTGATGAAGATGAAGATGATGAGGACCCAGACAAGGCTCTTGCTCTTCGCAATCTCATCGCTAACCTTCCACAAAACGACCCATCCACGAAAACAGTCAGCCACCGCCAGGATGGAGCCAGCGAGTACGCAGCTGCTTCCCAGTTCGGTATCGCAACTAAGAACAAGCTCACACTGGAGGATCTCGGCTTGCCAAACGTCCAGGACAAGTTTGTCAAGAAGTCGTTGAAGCTCCTGGCATCAGAGGCCAAGGCTGAGTCTGGCAAGCACGGAGTCGTTGCTGGAAAACTTGCCGTTCCTCTTGCCAGGCGTCAGCAGGACCAGCTCGACCGCAGCGCTGCGTACGACAAGACCAAGGAGACTTTGGAGAGATGGCAGGAGACTGTCAAGCACAACCGCCGTGCCGAGCACTTGATGTTCCCTCTGCCAGACGCCGACCACGACTCTATGGTCCAAAACACAAAGTTACAGCCAACCACGAACGCTAAGCCTTTCAACGAGCTTGAGGATGCTATTCAGAACATTCTTGAGGAGTCCGGCTTGGCTACCGTCAATGGTCGCACAGACGAGGACAAGATCGCAGAGCACGAGGAGCTGGAGACGAAGAAAATGTCCCTGGAGGAGGTCAAGGCTCGCAGAGATCAGCTTCGTATGGCCAGAGAGCTCATGTTCCGCGAGGAGGCAAGAAACAAGCGCATCAAGAAGATCAAGTCCAAGTCCTACCGTAGAGTGCATCGCAGAGAGCGCGAGAAGGAGGAGCAGCGCAACCAGGAGGCACTCGCTGATGCTGGCATTGAGCCATCTGAGGATGAGCAAGAGCGCCAGGATAGACGCCGTGCTGAGGAACGTATGGGCTCAAAGCACAGAGGCTCCAAGTGGGCGAAATCTACCAAGGCTATTGGACAGGCTGCTTGGGATGAAGAGGCTAGAGCTGGAATCAATGAGATGGCTATTCGTGATGAGGAGCTGAGAAAGAGAGTTGAGGGTAGATCTGCACGCAAGGAGAGTGCAGGTGGATCAGACATCGAGTACAGCGAGTCAGACGAGTATGACAGCGAGGAAGATGAGGAGCTTAGCGACGCACAGCTGCACAAGAAGCTTGAGGCGGCCGACAAGGGCAAGCCTCTTGTTGAGAGCGGTGTCGGCGCAAGATTGTCGAACATGAAGTTCATGCTCAAAGCTGATGCAGCGCGCAAGGCCGAGAACGACAAGACAGTTGAGCAGATGAGGAGAGAGCTTGCTGGCGAGGACAGCGAGTCGGAGGTTGAGGAGGGAGACGTCGGGCGTCGCACATACGGACCTGGCAGCAAGTCGATAGAGATTGATGCCCCTGGAGCAGTTAAGAAGAACGAGTTTGAGGAGCGTGAAGGATCGGATGTCGAGTTTGAGGGCTTCGATGATGAGCCTGCCAAGGAGACAAAGGCGGAGCCAGAAAAACCGTTTGTCAGAAAGGGGCGTACTCATAGAGGCAAGGGTGCTCAAAGACAAGAAGCCATGGCCGCTGCCGCTGAAGTTGCAGCCCCAGACCATGAAGGTGGTGCTTGGACTACTGTCTCGTCAAGAGGAAAGGATGCGCAGGAGACCTCGGATAAGCGCCGTGCAAAGGCAGTGCACAAAGCCAATGTCGAGGAGCTCGACTTCACTGACGCAGCTATGATCGCTGCGCCATTCAAGAAGGCCATTAAGCCAAAGGCCAAGAAGAGCGGCACTGCCACCGAGCTCCACATCTCTGATGATGACAGCAGTGATGAGGAGAACGGTTCCAACGTGCCTTTCGCCATCCGTGATCAGAAGCTCATCGCTCGTGCTTTCGCTGGCGCCGATGTCGTCGGCGAGTTTGAGGACGAGAAGCGCCAACAAATTGACGATGAGGACGAGAAGGTCGTTGATAACACACTTCCTGGATGGGGTAGCTGGACTGGTGACGGATTGAGCAAGAAGGCCAGAGCAAGAAATAAGGGACGCTTCTTGACCAAGACTGAGGGCATCAACGCGGCTGACCGCAAGGATGCTAAGCTTGAGAAGGTCATCATTAATGAGAAGAGAGTAAAGAAGGTATGTTTCGCTGTCACTATCTATGTGAAAAACACCATGCTGACTGGTTACTCCAGAACATCAAGTACCTTGCCAGCAGTCTTCCACATCCATTCGAGACGAAGGCACAGTACGAGAGGTCTCTCAGACTTCCTGTGGGACCAGAGTGGTCTACCAAGGAGACCTTCCAGGATGCGACGAAGCCAAGAATCTTGCTCAAGCAGGGTATCATTGCGCCTATGTCGAAGCCAGTTGTTTAGATGTTCGGCGAGTTGTGTTGTATATATCCAAAATGATAAGCGAGAATTTGATTGTAGCCCAGAGCACGCCGTTTACGCTCACGTGAACCATTTGTGGTCCTGACTCGGCGTCCACGAGACGACCGATCGTGCCCGCATAGTTTGCAACCTTGAGAAGCGAACAACGTTTATCGCATCACCGGATGTCGCCAGGATAATAAATCCGTTAAGCCACGCGGGCTCTGGCTCATGAACCTGAGTGCGAGACTCGGCTCGCTGACCGACGCACCTGAACCTCTAATCGGGCCGCGAATAGATGCTCGTGGCTCTGAAGACACATCCCGTTTCTATCGAGCACTGGCTCCGAGTATCTCTTCATTTACTTTCATATTGGTTTGTTCGCATGGGCCTTAATAAACAGCACTCTGATTCACTTTTGCTCTTAGAATTTGTTCTTGTGGTGGATGCCGGCACCAGATGGACCTGCCACGCGGTGCTGGTCTTGGTGTTATGGGCACGGACCCACTTCGCCAGTGACTTCACTTTTTGACCAAGATGTCTTCGACATCCGTTCATAGATCACGTTCGTCTGTATAAAAACCTAGCCTCCCCTAGAAACAGTACATATTACTTCTTTGCTTCAGATTTGTATACATTCTCTGTTCGGCCGTTCTATTCGTTCTTCTGTTCGGCTTTCCTAGCTTTCCGAAAATCAACTTCACGCCGAAGTTACTCTCAACTCGCTCTTGTTTTTAGAAACCCAGGTATGCTATACTTTTCATAGACTGCCAAAACCGTCTTCCTTTATCCCGAACGGCACGCCGACACCATGGCGACTGATGTAGAGCCCGCATTCTTCAAGCCGTTGCTATGGTTTGCTCCTCGGTCATCCTTCCAGAAGCCGCCTGCCAACATTCCTAAAGCTCCCGAGCATTCCAGGTCAACCCCCACGAGGACTATTCACCATGGCAACTCTTCGATTATCGCCAGGGCGCTCGATGGCATGCTATGTTGGAACGCCCGGATGTCCATTTAATGTTGCTGTGCCAGCGGGACTAGAGGGTAGAAGACTTTGTTGAACACAAAACAGAGGGGAGTCCCTCTTGTCAGTTTTTTGTCTCCAGATTCCCTTCTACCCCTCCAAGTCTACCTCTCACCGCACCGCATTATCTCTACTTCATCTATCGGGTCATCCTTGCAAGGTCCAACACCTGGTTGCGATAGCTCGTTGAGAATACCTCCTTCTCCTCATCACCAGACATCCACACCACAAGCCTGAGAGAACCGAAGAGGCCTACCTTTGCCTTGTAGGCAATTTGAATCAGATATAATCCTTCAAACCCAGAGAAGCCCTCCTGCCCCATCCCACATTTCATCCTGTCGTCGTTGTTTTTGGTTCTGTAACCATGAAGTCGATAATATGGCTAACGCTTTTAGAGGCACTTGCAGTATCCGCAGTTCCAGTATCCGAGAACAAGAAGAGAGAGTGCCGAGCACCATTTACTGTCATCAACTGGATCACAGAAAGAGCAGCTCCCTCCATCTCAGCTACAGGAACCGTCACCTTTGGCTCAACACTCCCCAGCTCGTCTTTGCCCAGCCCAGCCATCACCTCTTCTACCGTTACCCCAAGTGTCGGTGTTAGTACCACCACTAGCCGTTCGGACGTCGGCCAGATTCTGCCATCTTTGAGCACTGCTACTCCAGGGACCGTCGGTACAATTCAGACGTCGATCAGATCAGAACAGAACCCAGTGCCAACTACCTCAATCGCACCTCCTTCGTCTACCATTAAGCCAATTCAACCTACATTTACCAGTGCCACCACCGAAACAGGCATGCCTTCTTCAAATATCTTCCAGCCAGTGGCTACCAATGCTCCACCGAGGCAGATCACCGTCCGCACTGATCATCCAGTTCCACGCACCGGTATCAGAGCTCAGACCCAGCCTATCTCCACGAACAAGTTCTACGCCAACTTCTTCTTGGGCACTCAGACTCAACCAACCTGGACGCATCCATACTCGGTCTCCTGGCCAAAAGGCGGTGGCACCTCCAGATCCTGGGGTCTTGCTGTCACTCACATCGAGGCTCGCCAGCGGGTTTTTGGCCCTGATCCAAACGCCAACCCAGCTCAGTACTTTATCAATCCAGGCGGCATTCACTATCTGACTTTGTCTGCGAACGAGCTTCAGGGTTCTACGGTCCTCACAACTGACACCCTCACCGCCTTTTCTGCCAATGTCAACCTTCACCAGAGCGCTGGTGTTGCGCCCTTGATCACTTTCCCTCTTGTTCAGGGAATGGGTTATGTGACCGCTGTCTACAGCGGTGGAACTCCGATGGTTCAGACTGGCGTCTTCTTCAGATCACTCACTCGCCAGGCCAACCTTCCCAACGGAGCTGTCAAGTACAAGATCCAGCTTGAGGATGGAAGTATATGGCTGCTTTACGCATTTGCCCCAGGTCAAGCGCCATTGACTCTCCAAGTCGTGAACAATAGTCTTATCCGCGCTACCTCAAACTTCAAGGGTACCATTCAGGTTGCTAAGAGCCTAAGCAATCAGGCCGAAGCTATGTATGATGCTTCATGTGGTGCATATGCCACTGGCGTCAATCTTTCAGGCACCGTCAGCGGCAGAAACGGTACTTATACCTTAGGCTTCACCAAGGGCGGCTTGCGATCGTCGACCCTGGTCATGTATGCGTTGCCACATCATGTGCAGTCGTTCTCCCCTCTTACTCAGAGGTTTGTCAGAGCCGTCGGCTTGCAGACCACCACAAAGGGTGTTGCTACCGCCGTTGTCGCCGACTCGTGGACCCTGCAGGAGGCTCAGATGCCAATCGATATGGACTTTGCTCCTTGGAGCTCCACTGCTGGCACGAGGAGAGATCTCTCGCCCACTGCCATTCAGACAATCAAAGGGATTGCACTGCAGGAGATCTCACAGGATATGTCCGCACAATCCAACCTCAACTCCTTCTACTTCGGCGGCAAGGCGCTTGCCAAGTTTGCTCAGATCGTCTGGACATACAACTCTCTCTTGAAGGACCCAGGTGTAGCACAGACTGGTCTGAACAAGCTCAAGGCCGCCTTTGAGCTCTGGACTAGCAACAAAAATCAGTTCCCACTTTACTACGAGAAAGCATGGGGAGGAATCACTTCCAGCGCCGCCTACGTGACCGGAGACGCGGGCATGGACTTCGGCAACACGAACTACAACGATCACCACTTCCACTACGGGTACTTCATCCTGGCAGCTGCATACATTGGGTCGCTTGACTCTGCTTGGTTGGCTACTCACAAGGACTACATCAATGCCATGGTCCGCGATACTGCCAACCCTTCTCCAGCAGACACGTACTTCCCCGTCTCCCGCGGCTTTGACTGGTATAACGGGCACTCCTGGGCCAAGGGGCTTTTCGAGTCCGGTGATGGGAAGGACCAGGAGTCTTCATCTGAAGACGCCATGTTCGCTTATGCTATCAAGATGTGGGGTAAGACGACTGGGGATGCCAATATGGAGGCTAGAGGCAACTTGCAGCTGTCTGTTGTTACCAGGAGTATTGCGAATTATTTCTGCTATACCAGCGATAATAAGATCCAGCCGTCGAACTTTATTGGGAATAAGGTCTCGGGTATCCTTTTCGAGAATAAGATTGATCATACGACTTACTTTGGCGCGAATGTCGAGTATATTCAGGGGATCCATATGATTCCTCTTTTGCCATCGTCGCCACTTACTAGACCTAAGCGCTTCGTTACCGAGGAGTGGGACAAGTACTTCTCGGGAGGTAGAGCGAACAGTGTGCAGGGTGGTTGGAAGGGTCTCCTGTACGCCAATTTGGCGTTGATTGATCCGGTGGCGAGTTGGAATTTCTTTGCGCAGAAGAACTTTGATGGGAATTGGATTGATGGGGGTGCGTCTAGGACGTGGTACTTGGCTCTCGCTGGTAAGTTATTCCACACAGTGTTGAGGTGAACTGTGAAACTGACTGAAATAGCTGGTCTCGGCGGTGCCTAAATTGCTTTCGATGAGGATACGACTAGAGATGGAGTGTCGGAATTATGGAAGGAAAAGAACGGTAGAGGATGACATAGACGATACATACTAACATACAGCTCACGCACGATACCACGATATAGATGATGAGATGGACGGGCGGATCGACTGGTTTTGCTCATTGTTTCCATTCGTTGGACGACGTTTACTTGGGGCTTTTAATGGCGCTATGGCTAGACGAGGATTGTAATGGAGGAACAGGGATTTGGAACGGCTAGACAGGCACTAGTCGAATGCCAAACTTGAGGGAAGACTTGCTGTTCTCGTGGTTATTAATGTGCTTCATGCACTTGATCCAATGATCCAATGTTCGCCACCACAGCCTTCTTAGTCGTTTGAGATTTCTGCATGGCCGCGTATGGGATCACCGCAGAGTGCCAATCTGTTTGGACATTGGGGTTCACTATGCACATCGTGACGTGAGAAGTTGTTTGCCTGAGCAACCACATGGCCACAGATGAGCCAACGAAACTTTACGGTCACTCGCGACCATGGTAGACTTCCCATTCGTCCTGAAATGGTGGCGGCGGGAGCGGACATATGTTGTGTTTCTCAGTCCTCGTCTTCGTGCGGGGTTTGGCCAGGAAACCTGAGCGCGCTGAGCTGTCATTTTTGGGTAGGTACCTCTCAATGTATATATTCCAGGTCTTTGTCGATTTCAATTCTTCTTCTTCCATCCTCCCTCATCGCCTCATTCCTAGCTTCGATATATTAACTTTGGATATTCTTCCGGTCTTTAGCTCAATTGGATTTTCATCTCTCATCTTGCTGTTATCGTTTCCCTGTCTTCTGTCGCGACAGCCTGATCCCAACTCCGACGCCGACTGATTGACATCAGGTCGATATACTGCCCTCTCGTGGGCTGTGACTGCTCCTGGTCCTTCTCATCGAGCATTCCTCAACCACAAATACCCCTCCTCGATATTCTTGCTATCCAGCCTGACCTCCAACTCCGACGTCTAACCGGTTGGCACAGCCAGTCACTCATCCTATATCGAGTGAATCCCACACTTTCCTCGATCACGAAGTCACATCCTACGCTCCATCAAACACCATCCAATCGTTGTACATGCTATGCAAACGACAGCCGATCACGACCAGCACCACCGCTCGGAAGGCAGTTCGACGACTGACCAACGCCACTGATAAGGTTGGAAACGAGGTGGAATAGGAAGGAAGAGGTATATAAGGTGAAACTGGAAGAAGGACGAAGAAGCAGTTACCATCTACCGAATACCGGCACATACAGACAGGAGGTGAAAGAGGCACAGGGCAACAGGCATCCAGCAACAGGCGACGACGAAGGAAGCTGCAGCCTGACAGTATTGATTGGATCGAAGTGACTTGGACTGAGGGACCTCTAAATATCAGGGCAACTGGCAGAACTACCACCTCGACACTCATAAACAATACCGCAGAGTCCTTCGGCTCTACAGGAGGTCAAGACGACAAGCCCGGGACGTGTAGGTGCAGCAGTTTAGGAGCTGAAGCAATACCGTGCAAGGTGATCTGAGAAGCAAATAAACACGCTATGTCCAAGAACAACATGTTCAATCCCCCAAGAGGAGGAGGAGGACGAGGAGGCGATGCTGGTGGCCGAGGCCGCGGCCGTGGTGGTGGTAGCGGTGGATATGGTGGTAGTGGAGGGAATCGGGGGGGGGGAAATCCCAACTATCCCAAAGATCCACCAGGAGGTCGACCTCCTGGCGCATTCCCAGCTGGTGTTATGATTGGCGATGCACCACACCAGATTCCCCGGTCCAATTTTGCTCCACCGCCTCGTCTTGAGGCATTGGGCATTTACAAGTAAGCAGAAACAAGACATAATCTCGTACATTGAGCTGACACTTGGGGACAGGGAGAGCGACGCCACGGAACCTGTCAAAGCAGTACAGAACATGGAGCAGGGCTTAAACCGAGGCGGCTTGCTGGCCGCAAAACTGGGACAAATGGCATTGCTTGACAAAAATGCACTACCAGGCCGTCCTGGGTACTGCGATACAGGGCGCGCAGTTGTCGTATGGGCAAATTATTTCCCCATCATTCTCAAAAAGCCCGACCTCGTCATCAATAAGTACAACATCGTCTTCGTCGGAAAGGCTCCACCGCAGGCTAAGAAAGGTCGGATCATCCAACTCTTGCTTCCGATGCTGGAACTGGACAGGCAGAAGATCGGATGCCGCACCAACTTCAGGGACATCCTGTGTACAGACAAAGCAATTCCGGAAAATGCTAAGAAGGACGGCAAGAAGGAATACACAGTCAAGTACACCTCCGAATGGCAAGAGCCCCGTCCCGTCGATCCCGATAGGCCGCTTCCAGAGTTCAAGGTGGAATTGGTGTATGACATAGGCTTCCAAGTTAGCGAGCTGTTGACAGCTCTGGATCCTAACAAAGGAGAACCTCAGCCAGTATATTATGAAACCATGATTCAGGCCATGAATACAATTTTCAATCATGGCCCGTACAAAGCGGAGCACACAGTCGCGGCTGTCGCCAAAACCGGACTGAACAAATACTTCGACTCTCGCAGAGTTCCCGGAGAATCTACCTTCCACCAGCTTGGAAACGGACAAGAGGCTCAGCGAGGCTTTATCAAGAGTGTGCGCCTGGGAACTGGACGTCTCCTGCTGAACGTTAATACTGTCACATCTGTCTTCACCCAGCCAGTCTCTTTGAGGTACTACTATCAGGAGTCGTTGGGCCGCATGAAACACTCGATGAAGGCAACGAAGATGAAATTTCTTAAATGCGGAAGAATACATTTGACCAAAGGCGCGCGGAAGAAAAGCAATGGGGAGTACATGTTTCCTCCGGCAACGGTTCTGGACTTTGCGAGAAAATGGGATGCAGTTGTGAAAAGTGATCAGACCGCAGAGCAGAAACCGCGATTTGTGAATTGGACTTGGCAAGATCCTCAACGTTCCCCTGGTCCCAAGAATGTCGAGTTCCTCTTCAAGGAGCATGTTGCCAAGGGCAAGCCGGAGAAAGCGGGAGAGTGGACAACCGTCTTCAACTATTTCAAGAGAAGTCTGACATTCCTAAAAATACTAATGAGTCCTGCCTACTAACCCACCTTGTGCAGCGTATCCAACCATTAGATTGGATGACACGCTGCCCGTCATTAACATTGGCAGCGCCGCCAGGCCGTCTTACGTCCCCATGGACGTGCTTCTAATTTTGCCAGGTAACCAGATGGTATGTCCACACATTGATATACACCCTCGCGCACTTGAGTCAGATTGGAAGTTAACAGAATATGTAGAAAGCCAAGTTAGACGGTCAACAGACCCAGGAGATGGTCAAGTTTGCATGTCGTGCCCCAAATT
>RCNJ01000106.1_pt1 | contig 84891 bp, 95 predicted proteins | sample 2041171 | NCBI WGS metagenome assembly RCNJ01 (sample SAMN09708213, study PRJNA481090) | feces metagenome | biome: feces | host: Pygoscelis adeliae | place: Antarctica: Rookery Lake | collected 2010-03-01 | reverse complement strand
CCAGACATCTTGATAGTCCAGACATCTTGATAGTCCAGACATCTTCATAGCGGTCGCAGTCTCAGCGCTGAGGTACAGCACGAGTACAACAAATCCCAGCACACCGTCAATACCACGCCGACCCATAACCTTCGGCCGCAACCCAAAAAAATACAGAGTGCTTGTGAAATGTCAGCCAGCACAACTACAACCGCAGGCTCGAATAAATCACTCGTACAGCACGCAGCGGTCCGCAGAAGTGCTGTCTCTTCCGTTGCACGCCGAAGTGCTTCTTGCAGATTGGTCAATCTCAACCAGCCAGAAGCTCGAAATTCTTTCTGGAACCTTTTAAAACGTGCAGTCTTGTGTCACCATTGTCGTGATTTCTATTTCTTACAAAGCATGCAGTACGAGTACCTCGTAGGCTGCGCGATAACAGTGAGATACGGTGGCCGCGCAGCTAGGGAGCGCTAAACAATCAACGTCCTACGAGTAGCCAGTACCCTGAGGCCTATCCCGGAAAGTGGTGGTTATGATCGGAGCGACTGCAAACAACTCCATTCCGGATGGTTCCGCGCGCTCAAATCAATCACGGAAAGCATTAGAGTAATTGCGGTTTGGTGGGAATGTAGTATCATAAATGTATCGACCATACGCGTACGCGTACGCGTGCGATTAAGGTCGACTCGTCTCGCAGAAGTGCCAGTTGGAATTGAACTCCACAATGGTAGAAATGATACTTTGTCAGATGCTGAGGGCGGAAGGCCACGACCGTAATCGTTTGGCTCTGTTTGACATTTCTTGGAGTTCTATATTGGGGACGATCAGACCTAGAAGGGCACCCATCGGCACCCATCGGCACCCATCGGCATTGACGCATATCCGCAAGCCATAATTCGGCCGGCAATGACGAGTAATGCGTAACGGTAAAAACTGGGCGTTTGATTCTATGCCTCACGTTATTCGTACCTACGAGTACTCGTAGTTCTCTCTCAGATAACCACGCGTTTCAGTTGGCGATGCTAGGCTCTGAAATGTGGATCTGGGCACGGCAGTGAAGTGATAACGCTGTGGTCGGGACCACATCAGGCTCTCCGGCTCAAACTTTTGCAGTCTGAATCATCGTGATTGCATGGAGGCGAGCCTTGTTTGGGCAGAATGTGACTTGTTTCATGCAACTTTGGCATAACAGCAGGTTGCATCTATAAGATGCGGGTCTGCGGTATTATTACAGTATTTTTGGGCGGTCCTTCAAATACACGAGTTTATGGCAGAGGTCCCAGCGTGAAAGGCGGATAGTGCACTTCTATCTTTGGCCTTTTTCAGACAGAATTCCCTGAAACGTCCTGCTTGCTACTCCGAATGGTAGAAAGGCTGAACACTCACAATGCCTCCTTGAGAGTATGCAGCGTCGTGGACCGGACACCAGCGATCTCCTTGAGAGTATGCAGCGTCGTGGACCGGACACCAGCGATCTCCTTGAGAGTATGCGGCGTCGTGAACTGGGCACCAGCGATCTCCTTGAGAGTCGCCGAATTGGTGCATTTTCCCCTGTCCAAAGAATCCTTGGCGACCCTTGACCGTCGCTGGCATGTTGCAAGAGGTTACAAAGGCTCTAGCTTTGTGGCTGATCCCTCGAGCTGCATTTATTCGTTTGGTGCTATTGGTAAATATCCACAGCACGCGCAGCACGGTGGTTGGCAGACATGCAAGACAGAGTCAGAGACTGGACTAGAGGGTTCCAGCCTTGTCAGGCATATCGACACAGAAAAAGCTCGGACGAAGCAACAGGTACTCGTACCAGGTTCGTCGCACCGCATGCCTTGCACCTTGAGAATGATGCCATTGCCGACGATGCAAGAGCTTCTCGCCGGATCTAACAGCCACAGCTGGTTTCTGGTGCCTGCTCTTACGGCTTACCGAAGCAGCTTGGCCGCTGGTCAACAAGAATACTCATAAAGGCCTTCGTGATGCTGGGGCGACAACCGGTTACTTCAGGGTGTACGGGTACGGAGTGTCGACTTTGTTCCAGAAAGAGCGCGTTACCGGAAACTCATCCGAAGATTCATCGATCGGATAGTAGACAGGCAAAGTGACAAGCTGATGGACCGATCAATTCTTCAGTTCAGGCAACGGCAAGCCATCCCGAGCGAAGGGCGAAAAAGCACCAGAGCCGCCGCCGCCGCACGCTTTCGCCTCACTTCCGCCGGAGCATAGATCCCTCCGAGGTCTAAGCTAAATCAGGTGCTTTGACTGGACCAGAAAGTGCCTTTGACATTGTTCATTCAAGCCTGGGGTTCTTCTGGAGCAGAGGCAAAGCTAACCGCACTTGGGCAAATAACGCCGCGACTCAGAGGACGCCGCCCTAAGGCACATGCCTGTCACGAGTCACGCAGAATTACCTTGACAATATTTGGAATTAGTTGTTTTGCCTCGAAAAGAGTTCAACCAAATTGGTGTGAAGTGCTGCTGATGATGCCACCGTGCCAAAGCCATCGCTTGAGTTTGTCACGAAACTTCATATCCGCATTTGGGCCGCCATGAGAAGAGTGGTTCGCGTGGCGTTCGAATTTGGTGATCGCTGTAGTTCATCAACTGGATCGTCAAGCATTCCGTGCGGATATCTCTGTGCCGAGACATCTCGCGCGTAGGGATGCGACACCTCGCGCGTAGGGATGCGACATCAGTTGAGTTTGGGACGTTGAAGACTGATTAGGGAGTGCATGTTGTTTGGAAGTTCCTGCGCTAATCCAACCATGAACTGGCGCACATATCCATAGGAGAGGTGAAACAGGAACAGGAACATGAACAAAGGTGTTATTCGCCGGGCAACCTACTTCCATGGTCTGCACGGAGTTACTGTAATGGTCGCTTGCCCGCTCACCGCACGTTGCGTATGATCGGCCGAAGTATGGAGGATTGGAGTGTCCACTCTCCCAGAAGAGTATAGGTGTGGAGTTGATAGGATGAATAATGGAGGTTTGAGAAGGAGGTTAGTGGACAGCGACAACGACGGGCTAGCAGATGGACGGACCTGTCAGCGCTGCGGAAAGAACATCTTCAGTGGAGGGCTCGGAATGGCGAGAAGCGTGGGAGTGTGGGAGTTTGGGAGCTTTGGAGCGTGGAGACCCCATGCCAGGGTCCACTTCCAGCGCACGACCACTCTACTCTAACTACTAGTACCCTAGCCTGCCCTTGACACCTCAGGCAGCGCCAATGCCAGTCAGTGCCACTTAGCCCACCACCCACACCACTCGTCCCTAGGGGCCGCTTTTCCACTTTGACTCCAATCGCTCCCCATCCTGGCGCCGTCGTACCGTGTCGAGGTAGCCTAGTCCTCATGGCAGGTACTCCATAGTACAGTAACTAGTAGTCTAATTAGAGCGCTTCATGTCTTTGCCGCAGTCGGCCCTCTCAATCTACAACACTTTCTTCTCAACATAACTCTCTTCTCAACATACCCGTCGTCGCTCTGCTTAAAGTTGAAAAGACGAGTTGAAAGAGTTTCGTTGTCTCGCGCCGCTTTCCTCATTCGCACAGCACCTCCGTCCCCCGCGTTATCAGCTCTTATCGCCGTTAGCTCGAAGGAACAGGGCCGTAGCCAACCAGGTACGTCTGTCGCCGCCGGCTTATGTGCCTCTTCCACGAGTTCTGGTCGGCTAATGTGGGGTGTTTTCAGCACTGGTAGGAGACAGCTGCAACAGCAACCGCAACTATCGTGGACTTCTCGGCCACTCTCTTCACCGTATTCCACGCGCGCAGCCATATCTTGATACCTCGTACCGCCAGCTGAATTTATTGACTGAAGTGTATTTAATACTGGGTCGAAGAAACAAACAGAGACAGATTGTGTTCCATCTCTCGAAACCAACATCCTCGAACTGGTTCCAGGCAGCCTTGAAGAGACCACATTTCATCCGACAGATCAGAAGAGTCGCTGGAAGCCACATATATTCAGGCTCAGCACCAGAACCACGTCATATCATACCCAAGCGCAGTCCTTCGAGTACAAACACGTAACCACAACAATCGCCACGAATCTCCTGCAAGCAGCGCTCGCGGCATCTCACTGTGGACCGGCAGTCCGTAGGCTTCTCGTCTAGTCCTTATTGCGGCTGCACATCAGAACTAGCACATCATTCGGCAGGCCTTGTAGAAGTGCTCTCTTGTTGCGTTTTGCACTGTTAGTGCGTTCGATCTCAGTTTCAGTTAACCCACACCAAGTCGCTTCTTATACAGGCATATATCGAAGCCAAAGCTACGAGTATCCGCCGTACGATGATAACAGACACCATCAGTTCTTACTAGTGTGTTTTCTTGTCAGAACTTCCGCGTTACATCGGGACTTCTCTCATATCTAAACCTTCACCCCGAATTCAGCATGGCCCTCTCGACTTCGGCCAGTGCTGCTGCCGCAACTGCCAGCGAAGAGAATGGTACGTGCTTCAAATTGTTCTCTTCCTTGGATCCAGACCTCGGTGGACCATATTACCCCTTGTGCCATTATAGTGGCTGATAAAACACAGCAATTGAGCAGAACAGCACTGTGACCAAGCCTGCTGCTAATAACTTCCCGCCGCCAAAGACCGACAAGCCAAGACCACATGTATGTGCGACTTGCCAGAGGTCTTTTGCGAGACTCGAGCACCTGAAGCGACATGAGCGGTCTCATACTAAAGAGAAGCCGTTCGAGTGCCCGGAATGTACAAGGTGCTTTGCTCGACGAGATCTGCTACTTAGACACCAGCAGAAGCTTCATATGACCACGACGCCGTCCTCTCGTCCTCGAAACCGCAGGGAGAGTGTGGCCAGCACTGCAACCAATGCGTCCAAGGTCCGGAAGAATTCTGTTTCGGCCACCGCCGTCTCGTCCATGCGGCCTCGCGCCAACACGATCAGCCACATAGATGAGGTGTCACTGTTTGGAAATAGTGGTATTACTACGAGAAATATTGTGCAAGGTGGACATAGTCGTCATGGTAGTCTTATGGGGCTTCAAGCACACGAAGGCCAGTATCTGGCTGGAATGTCTGCTGCGCTCGGAACACGAGATGCCAATCATGTGCTGCCAAAGCTGGACACGAATGGACTCAACAACATTGGTATGGGTGGTGGACTCCGTACCGCTCCAGTTGAAGCCCATGCTCTCCCTGACTTTGATTGGAATATGTTTTCCGCCGAGGGTGACACAGTCAATCCAAACGCTTTACACTACAACGACTCTCCGCAGTCGATGGCAATCGATTCGGCTGCCTCATACCAACACGTATTTCCAGACATGACTAGAGGCCAGACGCTGGACGACAATTTTGACTGGATGAACGGATTCGAGCATCAATTGGATTTTGCCGCCCATGAAAATGCAGTCGGCGATGGGTCGTCGCCGTCAGCTATAAGCACCGCCAGTCAGAGCGGCATCAGTGAGGTGATGCTTGACGGGTCAAATCAGCCAGTATCTACAAGCTCCATTTGGCAGCAAACGCTCATGGCCCCCGCCATGACACCAGCCAATCCGTTTGGACTTGAATTTCAGATGCCGTTCCCGGATTTCATGAACAACGGCCAAGTTTCTCCCATGCCGCTCAACCAGAAGAATGACCAGTACTTTTCGACACCGCCACCGTCAATGAATTCTTTGAGCCCTTCTTTCATGCCAGGAATGATGCACAATGGATTCCACCATCCGATGAGTTTTGGCCCCGAGACACCTTCTTCAATGAATGGAGCTGCTCCGTCCTCACCGGCTGCGACAATCACAGAGGCAACCAGGCAGACCTTGGTTGCTGCGTTAAACCAGATGACGCCCTTCGGAGGGCGGAAGAACTCCGTTGCCAATTATAATGCTTCCACGGCTCAGTTTAATCGGCATCCAAACGACAACGCAAGAAACTTGCCTAGCACTCCAGATCTACAGCGCTACGTAGGCGCATACTTGCGGTATTTTCAGCCGCACCTTCCCTTTCTTCACCTCCCAACACTTTCTTTCGAAGTCCAGCCGCCTCCAATGCCTTCCGCGAGGGCGAACGGAGTGGTTGGTGGAAGAGGATGCTTGCTGTTGTCTATGGCTGCTATTGGCGCACTGTATGAGATGGATCAAGTTGTTTCAAGGGATATCTTTGAGCTTGCCAAGAAGATGATTCAGCTCTATCTTGAGGAGCGTCGCAAGGTGGATGTCAGAAAGGCAGATATGCGCAAGACAGGGATGGACATCACCCCAAATGGTTCCGAGAATACCGTACACACCCCAGTTTGGTTGGTCCAGGCGATGCTACTTAATGTGATCTATGGACACAATTGCGGAGACAAAACCGCTGGCGATATTGCTGCAACTCATTGTGCTGCTCTTGTCAGTCTTTCTCGGGCTGCGGGACTGCTCAAAGGTCCACATGGGATTTTGGTTGAGGATCTAAATGTCACCGATGACACGCCGATGGCAGACACATTCCTCAATGCCAATAAACAGGGTATGGCCGAAGACCAAAGGGAATGGATAAACTGGCGAATTGTTGAAGAGCGCAAACGCACTCTCTTCACTGTTTTCGCTGTTTCGAGCCTCGTTGTGTCGGCATTCAACCACACGCCAGCATTGACAAATTCCGAAATTTCGCTCGAGCTTCCGTGCGAGGAGGAATTCTGGACATGCGACAGCGCAACAAGCTTCAAGGCTAAAGGTGGAGTGAAGGCAGCCAACGAAAACAAGATACTTTTCCACGATGCTCTTAGTGATCTTCTGAGGGCGAGCGAGAGACAGGTTGTGAATGGTTATGGGCATGGTGCGGCCATTTCAAATCTCAGGCCGAGCACTTTTGGCTGCTTTGTTCTAATCAACGCACTCCACAATTACATTTGGGAGACCAGGCAACGCCATCACAACAAAATGTGGACAACCGAAGAGACAGAGAAGATGCATCGTCATATCGAGCCAGCACTCAAAGCATGGCAGGAAGCGTGGGCCAGCAATCCTAACCATAGTCTTGAACGCCCGAATCCATATGGCTTTGGTGCGCTTTCTGCCGACTCCATCCCGCTTCTTGATCTGGCATATGTCCGATTGTTTGTCAACCTTTCGCGCTCGAAGGAGAAGTTCTGGCAGCGCGACTTTGATGGCATGTCTGACGAGATATCTCGCGGTTCTGAGATCATTCAGCATGCTGAGCACTCTATCTCAAACTCTGTCTCAGATCCGTCCGAAATTTCGAGCGTTCAGTCCGGATTTGGCGATTCACCGCAAACCTCTGATTCAGGGTTCACAAAGCCCGACCTGGCGAACGGCCTTGCTAACTCGGTCCATTCACTCAGCGCATCTCAACAGATGGGCCAGCTGGGGTCTACCACTAAGCGGGAGCGCCACCTTCGGAAAGCAGCATTTTATGCTGCAGACTCGCTATCCATGTCCGATAAGCTTGGCGTGACTTTTGCCGATTTCACGTCGCGTGAACTGCCCCTTCAGTCTGCACTCTGCGCCTTTGATTGCGCCCAGGTGCTGGCGGAGTGGGTGGCCACTGTGCAAGAACGTGTTGGCCCATATCTAGGCATCCTCGGCCGTGACGGAGTTGATTTTGCGCAGGTACCTGGCATTATGCTTCTCGAAGAGGAAGATATGAAGTTGCTTGTTAAGATTCAAGAGGTTTTACAAAGTGCAGAGGTGAAGATGAACTACGAGGTAGGCATGGTGGGTATGGAAAGCTTGGCGGCTCAGCAGATGAGCCTGACTGAAGAGCCAGGGTATGGAGCTAAAATTCTGAGAGTTACTGGTTTCATGCTGGATAAAGCTGCGGTGTGGCCAAGTAAGTTGTTTCCCTTTTCGTTGATAAAAATAATGTGCTAACAAGACCTTAAGTGACCCACATCATGGCACGCAGTCTCGAGATACAAGCGAACCACATGCGTGCACGTGCGGAAGCTTCGGTTCGACACACCTAGGCAGGACAGCTGGCTGTTATTCGGGATGTTTATGGGAAGACGGGAGGTGTGGCCACAGGATGGCATCATGGCGCGAGCGACACGACGCTTGTGCCTCGGACGTTATGAGCCATTTTGTGGAGGATGTTGTGCTTTCAAGCGGGCGCGAGAAGGATCCGTTACGAAAAACTAGGAATCTGGGAGTAACCTATCACGATCACTACGTTTAGTAAAAAATATGTAAATGCAGGAGTAGAGAGAGCCGAGACAATACGAAGCAATATCTCATCGACGTTGAAAGCCCCAAAAGGAAAGTTCAAGAAAATGAAAAGTAACAGTCAGCAGAGTACAGTACACGCAGCAAAAGCAATTGAACAGAGTGGGACTCGAACCCACGCCACTTTCGTGACCAGGAGATTTAACTAACAGTAAACTGCTCGTACGGTATTAAGGTAGAACCTTAACCTGGCGCCATAACCAGCTCGGCCATCTGTCCATTGATGTGTTTATTGGGCTTGGCAACGGCCACATTCAAATTGCGGCTTGGCATTCACATTTCATGTATTCATCTTGACAGGCTAAGTATTTATCAGATGGGTAGTTCCAGTTTGACCCTCAACTAATTGCTTCGTCCCTCTGCCCCGCTCACTCAGCAGCTCTCGAGCCTTCCCTTCTCGACACATGGCAACTTTCCTACCAAAATGTCTCTCAATCTTGTTCGTTCTCGCTGGGATTGAAGGTTGCCCTCTCATCCATCGCTCTATGAGTTTCCGATCTCAAAATGCCCCGAGGCGTCTCTTCTAGAGCAGATCCCTCCATACCCCAGAACACGTTGCCTCCAACTTATCTACCACGTCTCAAATGGCACCACCAGGCCGGAGCGAAAAAGATGCATATAAGTACAACCAACTCCGCCTGGCACAACTCGATGAAAAAGAAATGCAGGTGAAAACAACCCATGAATAGGCAACGCCAGCAGAACAATGACCAAATGCAACCACCAGCAACATGTAAAGATTAGTGAAGCAAGGCGCAATCACAATGTGATATCCTCCACTAGGCTGATGATGAATCTGTAATCTCACATAACTCGCTAAAACGAGGAGTGCCTCCCGCCTGCGTTGCTTGTGGTATCTGGAGATATCTATTATGACTGTTGGGCATGCAGTTTGTGTAGGTCGTGAAAGTCGTAATTACTGGTGTGCTTTCCTTGGGCCTGAAAGGCAAGAGAATCAAGCAACCAGTTTTGCGCGCTTGCGGGTGTGACATAGAACCGAACTTGATGGCTAAGTTCATGACGAGTTGTTAAGGTCCGCTGCCAAAGACTGCTCCTGCAACTTCTTCGCCTTCTCGGAAAAAATCCTGGCCTCCTCAGCCGCATTCTCGGCACGAATCTGCTTCTGCCACATACTGTAGTAGCGGCCCTTCTGCGCGAGAAGCTCGTCATGGGTTCCCTTCTCAGCCACGACGCCCTCATGAAGGACGACGATCTGCTCGGCATCGGTGATGGTGGACAGGCGATGACTAATACCATGTTAGGATGTGTCAATAATAAATTTGGGTTGAAAACTTACGCAATTACAAGCATGGTGCGTCCACGGGACAATTTCTTGAGAGCATCTTGAATATGCTGCTCGGTTTCAGAATCCAAGGCAGCAGTGGCCTCATCAAGCATGATGATACGTGGGTTCTTCAATATTGTGCGTGCAATTGCGACACGTTGCTTCTCGCCACCACTGAGACGCAGACCACGCTCACCGACCTTGGTGTTGTAGCCATCAGGGAAACGTAGAATCTTGTCGTGAATACTGGCAGCTCTGCAAGCCTCGTAGACATCCTCATCGGTTGTAGCTTGGTTGGCGTACTTCAAGTTGTACATGATAGTATCGTTGAACAGGACGGTGTCTTGCGGCACAACGCCGATATGGCTACGGAGCGACTTGATCGAGATATCACGAACATCGTGTCCATCGAGTAAGATGCGGCCTTCCTGCTCATTGTAGAAGCGGAAAAGAAGTCTAAAGACGGTTGATTTGCCACCGCCAGACTCTCCGACAAGGGCGGTAGTGGTTCCTGGCTTGCAGTCGAAGGAAAGGCCGCTAAGTGCAGGCTTCCTCTCATCGTAGAAGAAGTGGAGGTCCTCGAAGGTGATTCTTCCCTCGCACTTATCTAAGTCCCGAACACCTGGTTTGTCGACAACAGTTGGCTGCTCCTTGAAAAGCTCCAACAAGCGCTCACCGGAAATCATAGCGCTCTGGATACTTCTGTAGAACGTGCCAAAGAAGTTCAGCGGACCTTGGAGCTGAGTCATATAAGTCATGACAACAACGAAATCTCCTGCTGAGCGCTGGTTGATAGTAACCTGGTATGCCGCGATGAACGCGACAACAAGGAGACCAAGCAAGAAGATGCCATTCTGAACAATATTCAGAATTGCTAAAGAGAGCTGAACCGTGTACTCGTGCCCCTGGTAGGTTTGCACAGCAGTCCTGAACTTGTTGAACTCATACTCTTCAGCGTTGAAGTACTTGACAGTTTCGTAAGACGTGATCGAGTCGTTCTTGACAGCTTCTTCTTCCCTGTCGGCGTCGATCATCTTTCTTCTGATTGCTTGGCGCATTGATGCAATACGAATTGTGGCATACAAGTACCAGAACGTAACGACACTGACGGTGAGCGCGTAGTAAATGTCGAAGCCGATCGCGAAGTAGAAAACGGCAACACCAAGGTCAATGAGCATTGGAATGACCTGGAAAGTGACCTGCTCGAGGAAATTGTTGATGGAAGCACCCTTATTCAGTGCCGAAAGAACTTCGCCCGTTCTCTTTCCAAGGTGAAATTCCAGACTGAGGCTGTGAACATGCTCGAACGACGATGTCGACAGTGCCTTGTAGGCGAACTGGGAGACCGGAATCCACAAGACCGACCTCATGGCTCCGAAAATGCCGTTCCCGCCTTGACAGAATCTGAGAGCGATAAAAAAACTAATGGCGAACCATGGCATGGTAGCAGGATTGGTAATGGCGTGCACGATGCCGCCAGATTCCTCCTGATCCGACGAAGTCCGCTCAGGATGTTGCAAAATATCCACTACGCGTCCCATTTGGAAGGGAACCATGAAATTGACAACCCTCTGAATCATCGAAAGCGCAAAGCAGAGAAGGACGGTGAGCTGGAGTTTCGTGTCCTTGCTGGGCCACAAGTATGGGAAGAACAGAGTGTAGCTTTGCAAATACTCCCACCATCCTCTCTGTGGAACACCAGTTGGCCGGTAGAATGCCGCCCCCTCATCGGGCGTTCCTGGGGCTTTCGGCTTTCCATTCGGGTGACCGTTGGCAGGAGTTGCACCGTATGTCGGGGTAGAGTCGCCGGTTTGAGGTGCCATTCCATTCTCAACATGAACATCGCCAGAGACCACCATGCCACCGAGAAGCGGTTCTCTTTCTGCTCGAGCTGCTGCACGTTCTCTCGATGTTCTGAGCTTGCTGCCGACGCGCATTTGCCAAGTGAAGAAGAGGTAGAATGAGACGCAAAGAGCCAGCAAGAGTACTCTCGTGGCATCGCAGAGTATCTCCGCAATTTCCCAGTCGCTCATAGTTTCTTGTCGAACACAACTTCCGTCTAGTGCATCGCGGATTCCGTGGGGATTGGTGTAATATATGATGGAAGCCACCAAGAGGGTTATCTCAACGACCAAAGACACACTCCATATTATCAGATGGACGCTTGTCGGAGAAGGCTTTGAGTCGACGAGTGTGATAAGGTAGAGAGAATAGAGAAACGTAGATCCGACATAATAGACCTAGGAGGTGTTAGCTAAGGTGTTTTTATTCGAAGGTAGGTCTGGGACGTACGACTGCGGCTGGACCTGCCCACCAGTGCTTCTCGCTCTCTGCCAGCGCATGGAGAATGACATTGGCGGAATTGGCAACGAACGTAGCTATGAGGGCGACAGACAGGTAGACAAATAATAGACTACGGGTCTTCCCAAAACCTGGTGTCTCTGGTGATGGTGGAGCGTTGCTTGGTGGCCTTGACAGTGGCAATGGCTTGCCATCAGGACCGGTGAGATTGGACTTCTGGGAGAGTTGTGGACGGTTTGGCGACGCCTTGATGCTGTGGCGCAGAAACAAGACAATAAAGAAGACGAAGAACGCCAGTGGGTAATTGTAATGTGTGTAATAGAGTATGTTGTGCGAGACAGTGGACGTGTTCATGGTCTCCATGCTGCCCACAGCTGTTTGGGCGGTGGTTTTGATCATGACGTCGTAAGACGATCTACAGCGTCGAAGATAGTGATAATTAAGATGACGAAAGTGCCGTCTTCATACCTGTCCGGAGTTTCACGACCCTTCCGTGTTTTGTATGAAGTTTCGAGAGCCTAGATGTGGCGAGGTGAGTTCGTATGCTTTTTGTTGCCACTGACGAGGCGATAGTGCCCGCAAGGCTGTGCTTGTCTCGGACGCAGGGACCGAACAATGATATCAGTTAGAGTCTGCAAAGACAGACTGAGCTGGACAGGCACAGGGAGAAGCAGATTGCTAAAGAGGAAAACTCCAAGTTTGCTTCTGGTACAATTATAAGAGTAGTTTAATGATAAACGAGAGGAGACGCGCTATATGACGGGATTTTAACCGCAGGCTTTGTATCCAAGCAGGCACAAGAGATGTCTCTCTATTAGTACGGGTATTACACTTTCTAGGCGATGTCAAGAACGGTGAGTGCAGGAGTGCAAGCCACAGTCTAGCGAGTGCCAAGCGGGCCAGACACCGTCTGGCTCCAGGGCGCCGCCGTTGTCGTGAGGGTGCGCCAAGGCTAGTCTCTGTCCCCGACAGCTGCACCTGGCCTGCACACTGACTGCAGGACATCGGCTGGCCACATACAGAGAGAGGTACGGCGTCCTGTAGCCGAACATCTGGAAGCCGACGAGGGGACAATCCCTTCTTCCGATAACGAAGCACACCAACCACAAGAATCGTGACTGCTCAATGTTCACTGCTCACTGCTCACTGCTCACTGCTCACTGCTCATTGCTCACTGCTCACTGCCCACTGCTCTCTTTCCGATAACGAAGCACACCAACCACAAGAATCGTGACTGCTCACTGCTCACTGCTCGCACAGAAGCACACAACTCTCGCTTATGTAATGGAGGTTGGATAGGCACAACGGTTGTAACACCATTTCGACCGTTCCTCGGCAAGACACCGAATTCGACCACATCCCCTCGTTGTTGCAGCATCCCGAGATACAAATACACGAAACCTGTTTGGAATTTCTCGAGTGCATACAAATATTGCCCTTTCCTCATAGACATTGGCTGCACTTTCTCAATTATCATGTTGCAGCTGCACCTCAAGTATGCAGAGAAGATATCGGGGGATTGTTTCCGGCCTTGCGAAGCAGCTATCACTTGCAACGTCTGATAGCACATTCAACCTTAACAAGCGGTGAGACCCAGACGAGACATCATCCATGCTTCCACTGCACCTGTGGCTGGAAGACTACGCTGGAAGCCTTCATATTAGAGACTGCATTGTCCTGGTATATTCTTCGGCATCTCCAGCACTCTCCAAGCCGAGGTGTTTGGGGTATTCTAATCCTCCATGAGAAGTAAGGGCTGCTGTGAGGACCCCGTCATCCAATAATCTTTAAAGATGCAAACATCCTTGAAGTTATACTTGTACTTTTATATTCCGGGGTAGCTCCTACTCGTGCCAAAAGTGGCAACTTCGCCGGGGCTAAAACGCTTTGTGCCTGGCCGGCTGTCGCTGGTTCTTGGCGCTATGTGCCGTGCCTCAATGCTGCTCTACTCTACGGTTACTTGCAACTACGCGACGCGTAAAGTACTCGAGATAAGTTGTACTTACCACCACCAATTTGGTTACTGCAACGAAACAGGAGCCAAATACTGTTCTCTTGCGTCATCGTATGTCCTTGCTTGCTCCTTCATCAATAATGCTTTCAGCCCAATACTAATGTCGTGCATAATTTATTTGTGCCATTTCTGCCACCAAACTTCCCTTCCACCATCGCATTCTCACCTCTTGGCCACAACATCCCCTCGATAAGCAATAGCATCACACCAAGCACGATTCCAGCTACCCAACATGTCCTTCACAGCGCCTAAAGAGCGCAATCACTCCGTCTCAATACCCGCAACCAACACTCTATCCCAAACAACGAGTGTCCCAGATCCAGAGTTGAGGTCACAGATAAATGCTCAGCTGCTGAGGGACGGGTATATCGATCGGTACGTAGACGCATTACGTCGCACAGCATATCCGATTACCCATATGAGAGATCCGAATAAGGTGGCATTGTATGCTGTATCTGCGCCGTGTATCTTACGATTACATTGCATCGAAGGTCGATACTGGGACGACGTGGAACACGCTTGCCTCGATCGGGGCCACGTATTTGCGGCATATCCATATCGACAGCACATAATACACACCTCATCTCGCATTCATGACCTCGCTTCAGCCATGGCGGGTGTAAAAAGACTCAATCGCTAACGACGAAATAGTATTCAGGCAGACCTCACACATACCCTTACCACTACCTCCTTTGCCGCCACCCTGCGCTCTCATGCTTTGCACCTCCTGAGAACAGATCCAACGTGCACCACCTTCCCCATGCTGATGGCACGAGTCCTTGCCGACGTGCGAGCTGATACGGGCGCCGCACGACGAGAAGAGGAGAACAAAAAGTTGGCCACGGAGATGGTAGAGGAGTATATTGGTGGATTGGACAGGAACGACTGGCGAAGCTTACGGGAGACGGGGAGTTTAGAACTCCCGAAGGACGTGGTCGACGAGGGTGTTAGGTTAACGAGGGAGGCGTTGGCAGAGATTGTTGAGGTCGGTCCGGAGTGAGGAGTCGGGAGCGATATGCTATACACGAAAGAACGAAAACACGGATGCAGTGAGGACCCTGAGGAGCCGCACCTTGGTCACGAACGGCCATGTGTAAGGGAATCGAATTAGAGGCAAGGTGTCGGGTTACATCTCCGCTGAGCGGGATAAAACACATCACATGGCTACACGGCGTTAGGCCATCGTGTACGACGCTCGGCCCCACATGTAAGGATCGGTAGGTCGCGATCAAGATCGCGGTTTCGTATCTGTCGGAGGCCGGGTAGTGTTCGGTTTCATGGGGATTTTCGAGTTCTTCAGACATGGGAGAACAGGGCGGCAATTATAGAGCTAAATATAGCTAGAGATTCACGAACCGAGGACGGCTTCAAAGCCAACATTTTCTGGTCTTTTTGCTCGCTTTGATGTTTTGAAAGTTGGTGTGAGGTCTGCTGAAATCACACCAGGCTTTTGCGAAGAGTACGAACAGGTTCTATTGTGATGGTGACCAATCAATTTCGGTTCAGCCTTATGAAGAGGAGTAGTAACAGCGTTCTCATAACCGTCTTAGGATGGCGTCGGTGCGAGCTATTCGTTTTCTGAAAGCGACCGAAACCAACCATAGTCGTAGCTTCCCAATGCGGCCAGAACACAAGGAAGGTTACGGTTTCGCAGCCAAACACTCTTTGAGGTACTGGAAGTAGTGAACTTCCAGTTGCTTCTTCCTTGTTCATCTCCGTCGTTCCTTGTCCAAGCATGGTTCGGCACAGCGCTCCCTCCTTAACTAAAGGACAGATGGCCGAGCTGGTTATGGCGCCAGGTTAAGGTCCTCCCTTAATAACAATCCTTACACCTCACGGTGCGAGATAATCTCCTGGTCACGAAAGTGGCGTGGGTTCGAGTCCCACTCTGTTCATTACCTTTTGCTCTCTACACTGTATTATGGACAACCCTGATAGCGAGGCCAGGGTAGTAAGTAGGTGGATCTATTTTGCGGCCACGTACACGCAACAGCGATCGCGGCTCGGTGCTCCGCTCTAGCGAAGCTCAAGCCTCCGTCGCGGCGTTAAAGTGGATGGCGAATGTGGATCGTAGATATGGAACTGCATGGGCTGTGAATTACGAGTTCGGCCCGCGCCGATCTTGAAGGGTCGCGAGCGACGCCAGCGTGGGCTCGGTAGAGCAGAACACGGCACGGGTAAATAAGCAAGGTGAGTTAGAGTAGATGTGCCGACGCGCGGTAAACTTTCGTCAGTTACGCAAGCTGAAAGAAGTTGGGGACATAAGCTTTTGAGCTTTAAATTTTGTAAAGCTTGGCAGGAACTTGGTTTGGCATTCAGATCTTAGCAGTCAAGATTCGGTTCTGCCAGGAGAGTACGAAATATAGTGTTCAGAGTGTTAAATTTGCGCTCTTCATTCCCGAAAAGCTCCCTTTCGATCTATATAGAAGGTTTCCGTGCTCCTAATCACATTCCATCAAGGCACCCATGCCTCTGTTGTCTTCGCTTTCACGCCGCATAATCGCCCATCGTACACAAAAACCAAAGCCCCCAAACAAGGCCGTCTATACCCAGAGTCATTAGTAAAAATAAAATGCATGAAATGTCAGTATCGTTCAAAATCCAGTCCCTTGGCTGCGAGCTGTTTACTCGCGGGAGACGTCACGGCCGAAGGCCTTAGACTTCAACCAGTCGACAACGACGAGAACACGGTTGCGAGCTACAACAATGTTAGTGGTTACATATAATGGAGAAACGCTTCATAAAACTTACTGCTGAAGCACATGCTCAGATAAGCAGAGCGCCAGAAAAGGTAAGTCAAACCACCTCCGGAAGCAAAGTTGCCGTTGAACCAGGTGACATCGGCGACAGCTCTGTCAGATCCTATATAAGCCAAAGAACCCTGGTGGGAGTAATGGAATGGCTTGATGTCCTTGATGCGTCTCAAAGACTTCTGGAGAACCTCAAGCTCGGTAGCGACAATTGGAGCATCGGTGCGGGTGACATTGAGAGAGGCAGACAGCTCCTCGATGCGGTCCTCGAGGTACTCAGTCTTGGCCATGGTGTTGAAGAGACGCGCAAGGAAAGCACCCTCTTGAGCAGCAACCTGGGCGGTTGGTGCGTAGCCCGCAACGGCGCAGTCACCAGTGGCCCAGATGTCGTTAGTACCCTGGACAACAAGGTACTCGTTGACGGCGAGGCCGCGGCGGGAATCCTTTTGAGCTGGGATGCGAGACATTAAGTCACGAACAACTGGGCGGACAGCGTTACCGGTTGCCCAGACGAGCAGACCGTATGGCATAACCATGGTGGACTTCTTGCCGTCTGGTCCGGTGGCCTCAGCCTCAACAGTCTTGTCGGTGACCTTCTTGACGGCGGTCTTGGTAAGGATGTTAATCTTCTCCTCCTTGAAGGTAGACTCGGTGTAGTCAATGAGCTGCTTCGAGAAAGATGGGAGGACGTTTGGAAGGGCCTCGATCAAGGTAACCTTGAACTTATCGCTGATCTCTGGAACCCACTTCTTGATATCCTCCTCGAAGAAGTCCTGGAGCTCACCAGCGAACTCAACACCCGTTGGTCCACCACCGACGACAACCATGTGCAAAAGACGCTCTTGCTCTGCTGGAGATTGATCCTTGAAGGTGGCGGTCTCAATGCAGTCCATAATTTTCTTGCGAATGCGCTGAGCATCACCGACCTCCTTCAGGAAGCAAGAGTGCTCCCTAACACCTGGAATGCCGAAAGTGGCGTTCTCAGCGCCAACGGCGACGACAAGCTTGTCGTACTTAAGCTCCTGCTCCGCAGACTCGCCCCTAACCTCCGAGTTGTCGTTGATCATGATGGTCTTGCCCTCTGGGTCAATGCGAGTGGCCTCGGCCTCATAGAAAGTGACCGCAGCCTTCTTGTGTCTCAGCACAGAGCGGATTGGCTCCATGATGGATCTGTGCTCAACGGTACCAGTTGTGCATGATGGGAGAAGTGGTGTGAAGAGAAAGTAGTTGCGTGGAGAAACAACGACAACGTTGTAGTTCTCAGTGTCAAGCTTCTTAAGAAGGGAGACTGCGCCCCATCCGGTACCTGATACGATTGTCAGTGTCCAATTCTTTTTTAAGTAGACTTTCCAACTGATTGATGCAGTAGCATTGACGACGCCTATAACATACCCAAAATGACGAGAGTCTGCTTGTTTGGATCTGCATCTGGCTGCTCATCTGGATGACGAAGCTCGTAAACTCCATAGGCCAAGTAGACGGCACCTCCAATAACTGAGAGGTAAGTCGCTCTCCAGATCCATTTGATGGCTCTGAATCTGCTGCGTGATTTGGCCTTGACGACTGGCGCCGTTGGCTTGACGTCGGCGACTCCTCTGCGGAAATTCTTTGGCAGTCTGGTCGCGTTTGCGACGTTAACTGGTCTGGCCCTTGGGAAAGTCGCAATTGAGCGACGGGCGACGGTCCTGGAGACAACTGGGAGCGCCTTGAGCATGGCGGCTGGTCTAACTGAGGAAGCCATTGCTTCGTGAGAGGGCAATCGATGCCAAAGAGATGCGGAATTTAGAGATTTGAAGGGTGTTTATCGATATTCTGTAGGGAAATGCAGATTGCGCCTCTTGGTAATTATTTCACGCTGTCCGGGAGACGCGAACCAGGTTTATTGAGTTGGGGTCCGACGATAATGATAACATAACTTTTTGTGCCTACGAGCTCCGTAATTGATCCGGATAAGGGTGACGCCAACCTGAACGAGTCAGAAGCTAGGACGCTTTTTCGGCCCAAACAGACCAATTCGTGAGTAAGAAGAACCGCTTATTTACACAGTCTAGTCGCTTGCGGCAAGACTACCGAACATGTCAGAACGCCTCGTGAAGTCTTTGATAAGATTTAGCTTCCCTAACGGCGGCTTTGCGCGATTTATATAACTTTCATTACGCTCCATGCAAATCAGTTCGAGATACGGCATGGCAGTAAGCTCTGGACCACCACACCAATCTTAGGAGCTGCCTCCCGCTTTCAAACATGCTACCGACTTCTGCTACATCGTGCAAAGGTCATCACACTGATTAGAGCAGCTCGAGACGCTGCCACAGCGTCGGTGTGAAGGTTGGTTTCTCGGGTCTTCGCGGATATGCCGAGGCATCGCAGGCACTGCTGCGGGAGTTGACGGTAGAGTCGGCCGTAACAACCATTTGGAGGCTAGCCAACACCTCGATCAGATGGGAATCTAAAGATCTGGCATGGGCAAATCTCACGAGTAGCCTTACAGACTGATGTCATTTGGTACAGTCAGCTGAAACCGTCCATCACAGGCAAAATAGCGCGTCGAGCCACCGATATCGCAATGGCAACATTCTGCATTTTTCCACCCGGCATCATCAACCTTTTTCCCAATGCGCCGACTTCCTTCAATGCCTCAGAGTTGTCTTTTGCAATGGCACAGCATAAAAGGATCCGATTTACTTTTCCGGGCAATTGGAGCGGACTTTGCGCAACAAGCCTCGAGACAGCTTTTGAGTGACTCCAGACGGCATGCAGGACATGTGCCTGTAACGCCCAATCACGAGCAGTACAGAGTCCTACCGCACCTTCAAATTTTATGAGATGTCGTCTAAATGTTGGAAATTGTGGCTAACATCAGTCTATATATTATATGATATGATACTCGCACTTCACATACTCGTACTACCGTAGATAATAAGACGTTTCTCAGGTTAAAGGTGGGGTAAATAACCTAACCTAGTTCAGACGAGGCGTTCATGCCTGGACGTCAGTCAGCCTTCACACTATTCTTAGCCCTGGAACGACGTACCCACGACGAGGCGTCGCGTGAGGCTGGGCACATCAAAGTCGACTTGGCGCGAAACATCCTCAAGGTAGCCACCAATATACACCTTCACTTGTTGCTTTGTCCTTTCCATATCGTGACAGTTTTACAAACTCATGAGAACATGTCAAGCTAGCTTTTATACATCTATATGCCATCGATCTGCCGTAATACAACCCGCTCCAGCTTAGAACGAATCCATCTCTGAAGCCTTGTCTTCTCATATCTCCAGTCTCCACCCCGCCACCACAAGAGACGACCTCAGCACCGAAAATGCTCGACGAAAACTTGCCGGCGTTCTTCATCAAGCCCGCATCAGATGACCCACTCCAAAGCACAGTCTACCTCGGCCAAGGGGGCCAGGAACTGAACCCGGAGTACAGTCTACGCTGTCCTAATCCGAGCAATCCATCCTCCAAAAACTGCTATGCCATAGCATTATGCGACTCTTATAACCCGGACGTCATCTATGCCGAAGTGCTACTTCAGCCCGAATGGTCACAGTCGACTCTCTCACAGGCAGAGATACGCGCCAACAATGGCATTAACCCACCACCGATACCAATAGTGCCAAACAACTTTACGATACAGCTATACAATCCTGACCAGCAGGTCTCGGTCAAGCAGATTGCGGGATCATGGAACTCGTCGTCATATTGGGAGTTTGAGATGCCACAGCAGACCTTCAGACGACCTTCAGCATCAATGCTAGACAGGACTCAGGACGACCCGGCGGCATCAGCAGTGACGCCTAAGGCCACCTTTAAGTGGAAGAAGGATGGAAAGTTGACGAAGGATACTACATGCTATCTGGCGGGCAAATCGACAGACGGCAAGAAGAGTAAGGAGCCAGATATTACAATCGCAATGTTCAAGAAAGGCAAAGAGTTGACACTTTACGAGCCGAACATGCACAGAGTCGAAGTCGAAGACATGAAAGGACTGGAGGTTGTTATATTGCTTGGCGCATGTGTAATCAGAGATACATTTTTTGAAGCTTCTAAAGAAATGTTCAATATTGACACAGATGCTCTCCGAACAGGCGGAAGGCTAAGCGGTCTTACAGCTACCTCGTCTGGCGGCCGACCATGTCCATCTGTTGCTGTCCCAGTTGCATACCCAGGCGTCTTTCCTATCGATACTCCCGGATCAAGTGCGCAACCCACGCCGCGGCCGCCGCCATCTACAAGTAATAGCGTACCGCAGACACCAGCACAATGGCAGATCGACCAAGAAACGGCCCGGCTTCGCGCGGAAGCCGATGCAGCACCAAAGGAGCGAGAACGCCAGGACCGCAACGAACAAAAGCGCATCAAGAAAATGCTCGAAGAAGAAGAGCGCGCTCGAGCACGTCGGGAAGCTGAAGTGGAAAAGGAAACCGAACGACTGCGACGACAATACGGTATCGACCCTGTACCAGACAGTTATGTTCCCCCGAGACCAAACGTGCACTTTGTTCCGCCGTTACCTACCAGGCCATCTAGCGTTGCGCCGGGACCGCCAGCTCCACGGAGGCCGCAGGCTTATGGAAACCCACAGGCGAGCCGAAGTAGGTTGAACCTGTATAATCAGGCGCAGCCGTTGCCGCAAGGTCAAATGCCTCAGTACTTTTCGGCGCCACACAGTGAGCCGGCCCCTGCACAGAGACCTGCAAGTGTTCCGGGTGAGAGGCCGAATGGGCCCTTTCATTGTAAAACTATGAATAACGTAAGATTACTGTGAGTGAGGATTGGTACAGGCGCTAATGTGTTTTAGATATGGACAGAAGTCGTTGGGCCTGAACCGCCGAAGGAGAAGCACAAGCGTAGAGCTTCTGGGAATGGCTCGTCTTCGTCGCCGTACTTACAGCTGCCAAGCGGAAGCAGTGCAAGTGCGAGCATGGGACGACTCTTGGGCGTTGGAAGAGAAGGAGACAGGAAAAGGCCTGACAAGCTCAAGAAGAAGAAGAGTGTTTACTACTGAGTGGTTTCAGAATGAGAGTATCTGCATATTGTTGAGATCTTGCATGGTGTATGCTGAGGGCGGCACGGTGAATTGGCATTTGTCCATGATATCCCTGAATTTTAGCAAATGCATAGCGTCACTGGAATCAAGAAACATACTACCTATCGAGGGGATGAAGACGCTGTATGATACCAAGTGGTTTCTACGACGATGCCTAAAAAAATTCACGGCGTCCCTTCTGCATATATTTAGATAAGTTTGTATTGTAAGATAGAGGTAAGTCACAAGCTCGCTCTCATAAGGTATCCGCGCAAGCCATCAGGTGCACACGATTTATGAAAATTGCCAGATGGCCGCAACGCCACTGTCCATCTCATCTTAAGTATCCTAAGCAGATCTTGGCATATTTGCCTATAAGGCCCTTACAGGCGAAATATGACATAATAGTGTTTCTTGAAACGGCCCAATTTTTCGGCCTCATGGCCTGAGAATGCTTCTGCCTAGTTGCCTACGATAAGCTTGCTGCACATTTCTACGAGTATGTGGTAGAATGTCACTTCGGCTGGTATCTCATTTAAAATTGAGATATGTTCTTTTCCATGCATTGGACATAGAACAGACTCTAAGTATGACGGGCAAACGATTTCATATGTATATGCTGTCATCCAACCTGTCAAAGGGCAGTGGTGTAACTGTCACAGTCAGAAGGTACCTCGGTCTAAGATTATGCTGGCAGAAACCTCCCGATGGAGACACCGCCCAGATATTTACCAGTCGTCTCCCAACCGGTTTGTCCCCGCATTGTTTACTTGTCGCATTACAGTCCACAACACCATTCCCAATGGCCAATTCCGCAGTTGCCGCTAAGCCGGCTAAGAAGTCTGGCTTCAAAAACACCTACCTCATCGCATATAACACCGTCAGCGCCGTCACCTGGTTGGTTGTCTTCTGGAGGGGATTCCTCACCTACAAATACAAGGGCCATGGAGCTGTCCACGCTGAGCTCGGAGAGTTCTGGACTTGGACCCAGACTATGGCATTGATGGAGGTCTTACACGCGCTTGTTGGCAAGTTATATTTCCAGGTCCGCGTCGTGGCCAGGCGATCGCATGTGAAGAGTGAGCTCTACTAACATTTCTCAGGCGTCGTTCGCGCTCCAGTCATGACCACCGTTATGCAGGTCGCCTCCCGCCTTCTTCTCGCCTGGGGAATTGTCTACCCATTCCCACAGCTCGCCCAGTACCCAACCTTCTGCACCATGCTTCTCGCCCACTCCATCACCGAGATTGTGCGTTACGGCTACTTCGCCATTACCCTTGCTGGTGGCAACCCAGGCGTCCTTTCCTGGTTGAGATACAACACTTTCTTCGTTCTTTATCCACTCGGAATCGCTTCCGAGTGCTCTTTGATCTACAAGGCTGCTGTTGGCCCAGCCGAGAATCTTCACCCATACCTTCCATACGTCCTTTACGCCATCCTCGCCATCTATGTTCCCGGATCTCACATCCTTTACACCTACATGATGAAGCAGCGTAAGAAGGTCATGACGGGCAAGGCCACCGAGAAGAAGATCCAGTAAAAGGAGCTACACAAGTGAATAAGATGTTTAAGATATATGAGAGATGATCAAATGATGTACTTGTGAACTACGATAATATGGAGGGGCGTGGCCAATGTCTGTCGTTGAGCAGGGCCAGAGCCACGGCACCTCGAGTAATATAGACAGGCGATAGATGTCAGGATGAAACTCAGTTTAAGCTGGAACAGCGGCTCTCGTTACAGTGGCCGTGAACATTCGGCTCCTTAAAACCCCTCCCTAAATCAGGAGGGACAGCAGATCATGCCGCTCCCTTCCCCAGCTCATACCCGGAGCTGTGCCACCAGCGCACCGCAATGTCAGCGCTCGATGTGATAAAATTCAAAAAATAATGACCAGACTGGGGTTCGATCCCAGGACCTTATCCGTGTTAAGGATACGTGATAACCAACTACACCATCCGGCCGCCTATGGAGTTACGGAATTACAAACATTCTTATATTCGTGCCAACATGTGTTTCCCACATTGGAAAATTACTGTAACATGAAGTTTAGCGTTTGAATGTATATAGCTCGCTATGCATTTGACTCCGCCCAAAAATATTGAAAATAACCTGGAGCAATGATTCTCAGGACATAGCTCACACTATTCACCTACCTGGAACCGAAAGAATGGCTACCCCCTGGCTGCGTCGCGCTATTATTGAGCTTAAACGTACAAAGTGTTCAAAGCACCCACTCCTGAAACTTAGACATGTAAGACACTCAAAGCTGGGTATGTAAAGATACAGTGCACACTGCGCGTTATGAGTGCTGACAAGGGCATAGGATTTAGAAAAGTGATGTACACTGCCTACGAGCTTGCTCTCATGCTGAGACATCGTGCTATACTCTCAGAAGTAGACAACATAAACCAGATTCGCTTCATTTTTCGTCCAAGAGCCGAGCCTCATCACGATAACTACATATCTGGCGCCTTCATCTGCGAAAGGATGGCAGCGCTGGCCAACCGCTTAATCAAGCGCAGAATGAACGGGCTTATGCCTCAGCCAAACCAGCTGAGGAGCAAGCGTAGCATCGCTGCTTACATTGGGTATGTAGTTGCGTGTCTACATATCTAGCAGGAGCTAACTTGTTCCAGGTACCACGTCGGATGGCTTCTCCCGGAAGAAGAGATGTGTGAGAGGTGCGCCGAGAGAAACTTCAACAGCAAGGATGCGTGGGCCAGGGCAGGCTGTGTTGAGTGTGTCCTTACAGACGAGGGCAATGCTTGCGTCGATTGCCGCAATGTTGATCGTCCATGTTCGCTGATAGGTCGCCGTGGCACATACATCTAAGGGGTATCATGGACTTCTGGTAAAACAGTTACAAAGTCTTAAGCAGATCTGCAAGAGCCGTGGCTGCCAATTTCTTTCGCTCGGCTTTCGGCATGTCAGATCCTAAATCTAGAATGGGTTAGCAAGCCTCTCATAATGACACGTAGCACAACTTACCATGCATAGCTTGTATACGCCCAATTAACTGCTCCATGTCCTCGACATCCTGCGCCTCATCCTTGATATCTTCTGTTTCCTCAACTGCACCATTATTGATCGGCTGTTTCATCCTTTCCATTTCGAGCCTGATCTCCTCATCAATCCCAAAGTCTCCCTCATCGATTTCTTCTAATCCCAATTCCAGGCCCTTCAGGTCAACTTCTCCGTCTCCATCACCGCCATCCCAATTATTAGCCTCCAACGCTTCCTTGACTCGCTCCCAGCCAGTTTTCTCACCAAACTCATTATTCTTTCCGGCCTCGACTTCCGCATCGACAACCTCCCACCCACCGTTTTCGATCCCAAAATCCTCCCACTCTTCCATCGGCACCTCTAAGCGTGGCACAACATCCTGCTTCATCAACACCACTAGCAAGACGCCGTCCCAGCCTTTCCTCTCCGCCTTCTTAACCACGTTGCCGACCTCTTTAACAATGTTCTTCAGATCCGCATAGTCTGCCTGCGTCACCGGTTTCGGAAAGGCAAGTACGTAACCGCCCAGCGCTTGCAGAACTTCACTGGCTTCATCAACCAAAAAGTCAGCAGACCAAGCTTCCGGAACTTTCTCGTCGATGATGTCGATCCATATTGGGACAGTGGCTTCGTAGTATGCAGTTTCCAAGTCGAGAGCATGGGAGACTCCGGAAAGACCATGATCCAAGGCCGTCGGCGTGCTGCCTGTCAGGTCTAGACTGCGTGTTAGTGTTTGCGGAAAGAGCAAGGGAGATGTGGAGGACTTTTGAGGGTGTCATTTGCTACGCCATCAGATGTACTCAGCAGAAGTATGCGTCTGGGAGACTTTATTTGAGGGTTTGAGGATTCCATGTTGCCCGTTGAGTGCGAAGGGAGTATGCACCCAGACAGGAGCTTAGATGGTCCTTATATGCACGTGACGAGGACGATACCAGTAACCATCAAGGAGCTTCATTTAACCGCATGCGGAAGGACTGCCACTCAGAGCACATATGATTTCCCACAGAATCAATGAAGAGCATTCACAGGCATGTTGAAAGATTGATAATTTGTAGGGATTGCATTTGGGCATCACGGTTATCAGGATGTAGTAACCTTAGGCCCCTGTGTAAAGCTCTTCCCGAATGTTAAATGTGAGCGGGAGCTTTCAAGCTACCCAGGCTCGGTGTGATTATCATCAATCCAGGCCACTTGACCATGACTCTAACTTTAAAGCCGTTGATGTTTTCCTCTCCAGCGTTACTCCCAGACCAACCCCCCCGGGCAGGAGCTTTTAAGCTACCTTAAAACCCGTCCTATTCAAGTTACGGTTAAACGCCGGTTGCTTTCAGCCGCGTTTGAAGATGCAAGAGTTGTGGGCTTATGGTATCACAAATCTTCTTCCTGTAATCGTGGATCACATTGCAAAATTGTGGAAGTCCCGACGCCAGGTATGGTTCAGTGTCGTAAATAAACTCGAATCATGTGCTGTGACCAGGGTGGGGGAACCTAGAGGTTCGTGGCGAATTAAGTAAGGTTATGTGGGTGAAGGTCGCCGTGTAATTCGTGGTCTCATCATGTAAATTGTGGTTGATTTACATGTCCATAGAGTCTCCACCGTTGGCGAAGTTAAAACCAGCAGATTGACCCTCGGTGCCGAAACCGAAGGTTCCGTTGGCGCCCTGTGCCTGAGCTGCGATCTCATCATCCACAGCAGCCTCCTCATCATCAGAGAAGTATTTTTCGATCATGTTGTACGCCTTCATGTAGATCTCCTCGTTGGCGTTGGTCTGGCAGTCGTGGATCTTCTCCATACCCTGGCACTCCTCAATAAACAGAGCGTATCTGTTGATGCTCTCGGCACCCTCACCCTGAGCTTCCTTGTCCATCTCACCAACCTTGAGAATGTTCTCAAGGCCATCAAGAGCGACCTGGATGATCTTGTTATCTGGGCAGGCCAAAAGGTCGCAAAGTGGCTTGATGCATCCCTGAGCGACGAGGTAACGAATCTGGTCTGGCTTCTGGAGACCACCAGAAGTGGCGTTAGAGATGGCCCAGCAAGCCTCCTTCCGAGTCTTGAGGTCGCCGTTGGACAAAAGGTGGATGAGTGGTGGGATGATGTTGGCATCAACAACAGACTGGATCTGGGTTGAGTTACCGGCAGTGACATTGGAGATAGTCCAGCATGCCTCCTTGCGGATGCCATCCTTAGAGGAGCTGAGAAGGGACAACAAGGCTGGAAGAGCACCGCAGTTAACAATGACCTGAGTCTGAACGTCATCTCCAGTAACGATGTTACCAACAGATCTGAGTGCTGGAGTTTGAACGGAAGTTGACTGGTGCATAAGGAGCTCTACAAGACGGCGTGGGATACCGGCCTCGATGACGGCCTGAATCTTGTCGTTGGCACCATCGGAAAGGTAGGAGATAGCCCAGCAGGCGTCGATCAAGACCTCATCGTCTAGAGAGTAGACGAGCTTGGCCAGCACTGGAAGAGCTGGCTGAATCTGATACATGTTAGGGTCAGAGCGTTGGAAGTACAAGGGAGAGTGACATACGATGTTCCAGTCTGGCTGAGGAGTCTTGCCACGGCAGAAGTTGCTCAACGTCCAGGTAGCATTGCGAAGCATGCTGAGTTTGCGGCTGTCGCCGAGGAGTGCCAACAGCGGCTTCAAAGCACCACAACCCAAGACGTAGTCACGGCATGTTGGACTGTCACCGGCAATGTTACCAAGAGCCCAAACGGCCTGCTCGCGCACATCTGGCTCGTGGCTGCCAAGGAGCTCAACGAATATTGGGACAGCGCCGGCCTCAATGACGACTTGGGTCTGGGCGGCTGAACCAGAAGCGATATTGGTAAGAGCCCAGGCAGCCTCGAACTGAACAAGAGTGTGTGGGGAGCGAAGGAACTCGACGAAGCGGCTGACGACTCCAGTCTTGATGACCTCCTCGATAGGTGGGTTCCTCTCCTTGGAAAGGAGCTTTCTGAACTTGGTGGTGGCCTGAATCTGTAGATCAATCTGGTCGGAAAGGACACCGGCGACCATCTGTGGAAGATCCTCATTCAACTATCGCATCATCGTTAATATAGTGCTCTCAATCGCAGAAGCTTATCGCCATATCGGTTGCCATGAGGCGATGGTGATGGTGACCAGACCCGCCCACATAACGAAAATAAAACCCCCACAGTGGGGTAAATCGCAAATGTAAACAAAACAAAGCGCTCAGTCCTGCATATGGTGGCGAAATGCGACCGAGATTGCGCAACACCAAGAGCTCAAGGTAGGAGAAAATAAGAGATGCAGCTAGCATGCAGTTGCGACGTACCTGAGACTCGGTTGGGGCGGTGTCATCATCACTATCTGGTGCGGCTCCCAAAGACGCTCCTGGTCTCTGAGAAAGATCGCCGCCAGTAAGACCTCTGCGCTTCGCGAGGTTCTCATCGCGCTTTGCTTTGCGAATCTCGACTTGCTGCTCCTCACGGCGGCGGCGCAGCTCCTCAGGCTTGAAGGTGCCCTTGGCCTTGAAGTTGCTGCGACGATGCTCTGGAATGTAACGTTCGGCCATGGCTGCAGCTGATGTGTAGGCTTTATGTGTGTTGTGGTAGTCTTTCGAATGTGATGTTGTAACTCCAAATGAAAACCGTACTTTGGAGTGCTCCGTGGTATTTATTCGTTCGGGTTGGAGATGGGGTGTTTTCGAAGTCTTTGGGACGAGAGGAAAGAAGTTACAGATGAGTTGGGCAAACCGGCGCCATTACGAATGCGGCAATCGGTGAGCAGGGGTGTGATGGCTTTTGTCGAGATGCACGTGATAAGGGCCGTGGTGGGGCCCCAATCTGGATGAAGGTTTCAGTCATGTGCAGCCGCGAGAATCGCTAGCTGCACAATCCGCCGTTTCAGGGTAGCACGGCTTCTCCAGTCGCGTCTTCCTGAGGACGCGCGAGAATAGGGTACCAAACGGATGTGTTTGCCTGCCAAATCGCGAGGGAAGTGCAATATTTTCGAAAAAAGCGGTGTTTGATCATCCAGTCCAAGGTGTACCGAGGTCAACGACATAAAGTTGTCTAATCTTTCGAGCTCACGAAACATCGTTTCTTATGAATTCCTTGCACCACCACGCCTACAAATTTTCTGATCCTCATACGAGACCATTTCAAGGTTAAGGAAGGCAGCGGATGTGAAAGACATCCCGTTTGCCAAATATTGTGCCTCGAGACAAGCCTCTACCATGCAAAACACCCAGGAGTCCTCGCAGGATGATATGACGACCCCTCCAAGAGGCTTTATGTCTCTGAAGAGCGTTCTTAGCATGTCCAACGAGGATGTCATAAAGAAGAAGCCTCTTGTTAACATCATTGGAGTTGTGACGGATGTCCAGCCAGCCAGGTATTTTAGAGGACTTGGTATGCTACGGTGTAATGATGTGGACATGGGCAGGGCTAAGGACCATTAGATTACAAAATGACCGTCACCTTGACCGATCTATCAATCAAAGGTTCCTATGAGGATGTCTTCAAAGTGAACATATTCAAACCATTGGAGAAAATGCCTGAAATAAAGTCGCCGGGACAGGTGGTCCATATAAAGGGAATAAGGGTAAGTTTCAAGGCATTAAGATGTAGCTTGAGCTGACACTGCTTTGTAGGTACAGTTCTATATGCAAGCTGTCTCTGTCATCACGACGTACGGCACCGGGATCAGCGTCTTTTCCGCAGCAAAGGTGAAATGGCCGATAGTATCTGCCGCAGACCTACCCACCCATACGCCTAAAGTTCGGCCTATCAAGCGGGAAGAAGCAATGTACGTTGCCATGCTTCAGAATAAACTGTGGGAAGACGTCATCCCTTCGGCCGTCGAGTTCGAAGAGAAGAGCATTATGGCAATGAATGTAAAAGAGAAGTTTGCTGAACTGCAAAATATCAAAAAGGACACCTTCCATGATCTTCTAGGAGAGGTGGTATCTATGCACAAAGTCAACGAGGCTATGGTCACAGTGTATATCACTGATTACACTACCAACGAGCTGTTCTATCCAGTTCCAAGGAGCGGAGGTGCTGTGGCGGATGAGCCCGAAGACGACCCTTATGGATATCTCGCAGGAAAGCGGCCCAAGCCCATGAAGACGGATGATGGTGAGGATTGGAAAGGGCCTTATGGAAAGATGTCTATGCAGTTAACCGCATTTGATCAACAGGGCCAATGTTTTATTGACAACCTGAAGCCTGGGTCATGGGTCAAGCTCTCAAATATTCACGTCTGTCTTTCTTCCGGCGGCCACCTTGAAGGTAAGCTGCGTAACGACCGCATGTATCCTGAAAAGATCCTCGTCGAGGGTTTGGATATCAAGGACCCCACATCTATGAATGACCGTTGGAAGAACGCGATACGGCGAAAGCGAGATTGGGTCAAGGAAAGGGATGCGGAAGCGGAGGACCGGAAACTAGAAGCTGGTGTGACTGGAAAGCGCAAAGCTGACGAAGAGCCCGAGAAAGGCAAAAAGAAGAACGCAAAGCAACGACGTGAGGAGGCTAGGAGAGCGGCCCTGTTGAAGGCTAAAGAAAAAGCGCCGGAAGGTGCGGCCAAAGTTGCAATAGAAGTCGGCCGGCCCGAGCCCTCGATTGAGCTGAACAAGAACAGTAAGCTCCCCGTTGTTGGAACCCGATACAATCTCTAACCGTCAGCAGTCCGAAATAAGGCCTCGTCCGATCCTGCTTCAAGAATACCTATTACACTCAAAGACATACTGGAATACCGTCCCGCCATCGAACTCGGCAATGGCTCGTCTGTTGTTGTTCCCTTCACAAACTCAAAATACAGGGCTTACATTCGCGTCACCGATTTCTTCCCGCATGATATCGCTGACTTCGCGGTGGGGAAGAAGGTCAGCGAGTTCGACGTTCTCACCGACAACGAGGACTCCTCCTCAGATCAGGGCATTCCAATCCCTAAAGGTGACCTCACCGACCACGTCAAGAACTATGCTGGATGGAGCTGGAAATGGAAATTTATGCTCCAGGTCGAGGATGCTCTTAAACCGGAGGATTGCAAACTTGGGAAGCCCAGGCCCCGAATGTGGCTGAGTATCGACAACGACAGCGGGCAGTTCCTGCTAAATTGCGAGGCAACGAACCTCCGTGCAAACAAGTCCACACTACATAAAGTAAAAGAAAAGCTCTTCGTGCTTTGGGGGGACCTGGAAGAGAGAAAGACTGCGTATTTGACCAGCCAGGAAGGCAGGATATTGCAATCTCGCACGTTTGCTGTACATGGCGGGACACCGGAACCATCCACCCTCGAGTCTTCTCCAATTGCAGCAAGAACGGCGGCTAAGTTCGGAGATATGCCTGCTGATAGTGATGATGAGCTTGACCGCTCTACCGCCCTTCAGTCACAGCTTCCTCCCCGGGGTGACCAGAACACGCCAAGCAAGCTCAAGAGATTGAGGCCGGCCGAGGCAGGGAATCGCCTTGCGAAAGAGTTGAGCAAGATCGGGAACGAATGCCAAAATAAGCCATTTGAGGCGTGCATATGTGAGTGGGGAGTGAGGGTGCACACTGTGGATGGAGCACCTACCTATAAGCGAGTTTGGGGCCTGTTTGATACTGTCATATTATAACGTAGAAGCGATATCATCAGAATTGATGCAGCATACCTCATATTCGTTCTCAACGACTTTGCGTCGGCATGCTATGATTTCTTGCGCCTTCGTGCGCCTACCTGATCAACATTACAGGCGTTTATGCATAATCACCATCCCATTCCTCCTCACTGTCCTCGATCACAATCTCCTTCTTCGTTGCGACTTCCTTTCTGTCCAATGGGCAAGTTCCCTTCAGACTCAACCAGGGCGCCACGCACTCCAGATCAAACCAATGTCCAGGGTGACACGGGAGCTCTACCACAAGTGGGTATTCATCGTCTTTGAATTTCTCTCCACAGATTGGACAACTCTCATCTCCCAGCTTCTTCTTATCCACTCTATCCAGCGTATCCAAGAATCCCTGGCTCACGCCCTTCACCTCGTTCGGGGGATCTTCTGCGCTCGCCTCAAGCTCTGAGATCAGGGATGTGAGTAATTCGCGTTGCGATGGGTCGAAATCCTCCCCTGAGATGGATGACTGGATTTGGTAGTATTGTTGTGAGAGGAGACCGAAGGTCGCGCGCATGTCAACTGGTGTTGGTTGTGCGTGTGGGTTGTTGTGTGTGGACTCTGGGCTGTTGGAAGTGTTGATTTGCGAGAGCTTTGCGAAGAATGTAGACATGTCGGGACGGCGGGAGGAGCCGGAGGATCCCTTCTCTGGCTTGATGTTGTGCTCGACTGCAGCGGTGTTAGATTGGACTCGAGTGAAGTACATTGAGGGGTTGTACCTTCGTAGGAAGCCATGATGCCGCTTTCTTGTGCAGTCGATGTTTCTTGTAGATGAGGTAAAGATGGTATCGACAATTGGAAATAAGCGACGATGTGTTTGTAGACTGAGTGTTATGAAGAGGCGCAAGCTAGATGAGAAACCAGCAAGGTTGCCATTATTGCGTGTACATGGAGCTATGAGCGGTCAGTGATAATGCCGGCAGAAAGTACCTGATTGAGACACCGCTATGTCTAGTACACTTGTTTAAGTTCAGCCATAGACAAGTACTGTAGAGGAGGAAAGATTCTAGCTGCTGACAAGCTCGCTTTATACAAAACGCAAATGACGAGCACGACTTTCTTGACCGTGGATATATTGAAAGAGGTGAAGTGATAAGTTACTTATGACAAAAACATATCCGAATGCTCTCTAGAATCCCATGAAAGCTCTTAGAGCTTATGTAAGGACACGAATCTAAGTTCACAGTTCGTTCACACAGCAGACGCTTGAAGATGAGGATTTCTCGAGCATGATGGCGCAAAACTGTTGCATTCGCCCTTGATAATGCCTTTGTCTCATTGCTACCACCCTGCTTGGGCATCCCACGGTAAATGCCAACTCAACGTTTATAGCTCCAGCTCCAGAACGCGAAGCACTCCAATGCATATGCCATTTTTTCCACTACATACTTTTAAATGGCCCTCGAAATCTTCTTGTATCTTGCTCCTTTTATCTCATAATTAATCTCGTCGTTCATCCGCGAGCTCCTGCGCTCAAGCAGGCTTCCTGTCTATCTTTTGCAAGCTAATTCCAGTACTTCGAGATTCCCGCCAGCAAAGGGCAAATCACTCAGTCGTCATCAGCCAAACTCTCCGTGGTCCCTGAACCTGTTGAGGAACCTTGGTTGCGACCGGCTTGGATCAAGCGGTAGATACCATATGAGAGACCAGTTATGACGATGAAGAGAACGATTATGATGACTGCGATGGCGTGGTTTTGCTGCATTGTTGCGGTGTTGTGTAGGTATATATATGGTAGATAGATGTGATGGAGAAGGTTCCGCCGCACCTGTAAGAGCTCTGTCTAAATCTTGCTGAAATGTAGAGCAAGAATGCGGCGAAGAATGTGTAGGGAGAGACAGTGGTGATATACACTGAGCTACTTGTGGTCATGTTAGTTACCGCCTCTCCTAGATGGCTAAAGTATCGGAACATACCTCAGTCTTCACTTCCGCAAGCTTGGGTACTTCGGAATGTCGGTGGCAGGGCACTCCTCACTCTTCGTTCTTATATACTCGCGATCCTCACAACACAGTACGTCTGGAATAAAAATGGCAAAGGTATATTGAATTCGTTCTAAAAGTCTAGAAGCATTCCAAGATGTAAACACCAAGTATGCAGTCCACTAGCTTTTGTATCTCGGCACCCATGCTGCTCACAATGATGTGGCAGGGTCGCTGGCTGGCACAGAAACGATCGAGCGAACGGCGAGGCTGGGAGGTTTGCAGGGGTGCTTTGTGCTAATGGACAGGGGTCCGGGGCCGGGCGGAAGTGTCAAAGTCGAGGAATGCATTGTGGATGATGGAACAACTGGGAACATCACTTCGGGAATGCCGAAGATGTCGTTGGCTACATAATCTTCAGCAGCAGGCGTGAAGGTCAAGGTTTTTTGCGAAGACCTGTGGTTAAAAAGAACGAAAAATTATCTCGTTTTCTCTATATGAAATGGTGAGGGTCTACGGAGAGTGTGTGAATATTTGTTGCTATACGTCTTGTGTCTCAATCATCACAAAGACCCGACCGACAGGATATCGTCGCGATCTTTCCAGCTTTGATATCAGTCTGCAGATTTCCATCAGTGCAACACCACGATGTCCTCGCCAAGTGGACCCTTCAAGCTGGTCACAATTGATGCTGTGCCAGCAGTGGCAAAGATAATCATTGATCGTGTAGCTGAGGCTCTGAAGGACCAATATACTAGGCTACGTTGCAAACTCTGAAAGTAAGTATGCCCTGCAGGCCTTCTTTCGTCTATCACCGACGCAGAAGTGCATTTGCCCTGCAGCTTTAGTCCGCTTCATATTCCACAGCGAACCATTTACAAGAATCGGAGATGTCCGGCCTATTGTTGCCGAGCACAAACCTGACCTTCTCATCTGGGCCTCTTTGTGGACAACGGAGGATTCTGACTGCATTCGCTCTATTGCCACGGGGACGGTGCCTAGGATTAAGGCAACTGCCAGTCCAAAAAGGTTGCAGGTTGCGAAAGGGCCGGATGGTGTATTTGAGTGGCTCATGGAAAATGTGGCAAAAGTTGATTAAGAGCTGATCGGTCTGTTGCGGAAACCTTGTGATAAATAGGTATTAAGTCAAGCTCAAATAGGGAGGGCCATCTATGCCAATGATACATGAGGCGCATTTCTGGCCCAATGGCCCAACCTTGGAGACTTGACACTTTGTTCGAGTAAGTAGCCTTTGGATCGATTAATGGTTCAACCCCCCCCTTTCCTGCTTTCCTTCACTCGACCTCGGTAGAAATACATCCTTGACGTTATTCCAAAACCCAATGTCATAGATATTCTCAAGCTCATGAATGTTTTCAACCTGTGTCCAAGGTCCAATACCTCTTCCCCTAAGCCCCGGGTTATCTTCTTCCGGCTTCTGCTCACGGCTAAGGACCACGATCTCTGCCTCCTTAGGCCACTTCACGAATGGCTCAACTTGACTCCTCCGCCTTCTATCCTTGTCTATAGATCTTTTGAACAGAAACTTATCAGCGATGTCGAGCTTAGTGTCATCCCATTTTCCACTCTCGTTAGTAGTTATGCCAGCCCACAGCTGATACACATTGTACCCCAAGAGTGCAATCACCAGTGGGGTGCACAGCACACACAGCAGTGATACACCGGCCATAGCTGGATACCTGTTAAGACCAAAGGCCCAAAGGTAACCGTAGTTCTTCCAACTATAACCCTTTCCTGTAGCTGTGAACTCGGGGTACGTCTTTTTGATCTCATAAACACCGTGATTGACGCCCAAATATCCACCAGCCATGGTGAGGACGGCAGTCGAGAAGAGGAGAAGGATAAACCAGTGCATGTTGCCATATCCAACACAGGCGTTGATAAAAATGCAGTGGTGATCACAACGAGCCACACATCTCTTGCAAATCGAGCAGTGCTTGCTTCGTGCCGGCTTGTAGAAAAGACAGGTACGGCACGGGACTTTTGGATGGAAGTTTGCGTGATCGTATGTGTAAAGCGCGAGGTGTTCGCAGTGGTTGTCGAGGGTGATGGAGCCTGGGTCGACTGTGGTTGAGAGGTAGAGGAAGATGTATGGAGCTGCTATGATAGCAAACATGATTACCTTGGTAGAGAACGGCTGGATGGGAAATACGGCCGGAAGGTAGAGGTATTCGGAGACGGCCAAGAGGAGTATAAATGCAATCTGCCAAGGTTAGTTACTTGGCACACAACTAACCCACCAAGTCTTAAAGGCCACCAATGTAAGAAAAGACAGGGACCCGACATGAGGAGGAAGTATCCCTAAAAACCATGGTGATTCCAGAGAACCCAATCTGCCCCATCGACGAGTCCATTTTGAGACCAGTATGAGTAGCCCATGCTTCCCGCCCAAGACCGCTGGGTTTCGTTGCAAGGGGTTCTTTTGGGACGAATGCATGAAAACCGGAGAAAGAAGGGGGGAGTTTCGATCCTTTGATAGAGAATGGAAGGGACATAAATCATACTAGAATCGTCGGATGTTTTTCATTCATGATGAATCTGAAGGTTTGCGCACTCGTGGAATAACCACGGCCACTGCTTATTTTCAGATCTAGAGCGTATAGTGCTGCTGGTAAACGCACGACTAGAAGTCGACTGAGTGCTCCAATAGGGGTTCTCCTGACTTATTGTCAATACTTGCTCACAGGCTATGGCGAAATGAACCAGCACAAACCTTAGTGCAGGCAGTCTGCCAAAGAATAGTACAAATGTTATAAATGATATGCCAAGCACAACAATGCTGATTTTGAGTAGGTTGCCCATTGTGAAGATCGAAGTGTAGTGCCCACGCCGGAGAGGAAGGAGTTCGTATTGTGTAGTTGTGGTAAATTACATGTCCTTGAATTGCATATTACAGACTCAATTCACTTTACAATATGCTGCCAAGAAACACGTGTTATGCGACGAGCTTTTTGGGAAAAGGTGCTGATAACGTTGGTTCAGTCTCGAGAGCAGAGCGCCAAGCGTCACCTATGACCAAACACGTGCCCTCGCGACAAATGTGGACGCATTGGCTGAAACGATCGCGGTTTAATGGTTCACTGCAAGACAACTCAAGAAGCACATCTGGCAACCGATTACGGCCAGCACCACCAACCCCTCCTCTGGAGTAGCGAAGCTCTGGTATGCCGCAAAAAGCCGCCAGGTATAGCTAGGATGTATAGACTGCCTTAGCAACCCGAATACTTACTCTACATCTAAAGTCTGTCCCTATGCGCGTCAACGCCTATCGAATAATCAATCTATATGCGCATGGAAACATCTAAATTCACAGCAACATTAATCACTCGACCGCACTAAAGCGCACCTCACTACTAGGCGCATCTCTGGGAGTTCCATTCAAGACTTTGCCAGACATGGCAGCCAGGGCTGTGTATGAAAATATTGCGGGCGATGGAGATCTGTTTGACGGAAAAGTGTTCTGCATTCTTCAGAAGGTGCCAATGAGGCAGACCTGGATTGCGCACGTTCAAGTATGTGACTCCCATTGAGACTAAATTACAGTGTTAAATGTGATAGAACAATGGCGGTACGGTTGTGACCTTGGAAAAGCAGGCCAACACGGTGATCGCAGATGATGCGCGCCCGAAGTTTGCCCCAGAAGGCTCTTACTCCTGGCGTTACATAGAGCAGTCAGTGAAGAATGGCATCCGCGAAGATGAGGCTAAATACTTGATCCGAGGGGCATCTGTTACCACTTCTGGAGCAGGGATCCCTACGATAAACCCTCGTACTGTCAAGAATAGCCGTCCTCTCAAAAAGACTCGCACACCATTTTCAACTGCTGATGACAGTCTACTTCGAATATGGGTTGCCAAGGCTGCGCGATTGGGTATAGCTGTTCTCGGCAATGCTCTCTACCAGCAGCTCGCCCAAGTTGTATGTTGATGCTCTTTTTGGCTCCGTTTTTGGCATAGGTACAATGCTGATCAACCCAGGACAACAGGCACACTGCTCAGTCGTGGCAAGATAGATACAGGAAAAACTTCGCACACATGCCCCATGTGGAGATTCCTGAGAATGATGGTTACCCCAGCCCTCCAATCCAAGTGCCAGCTCCCAAGGGATCACGAAAACTCGTTTCTGCTGTTGGCAAGGACCCAGGCGAGGGCGAGCCCGCGAGACCCATAAAAGAGACCCCCGAAAGTCCTGTTTTGCCTGCCCAGGCCGAAGAAACGCATCAGGAAGACACATTCGATGACGATGTGTTCACGAAAGAGTGCAAGGATGACGATGCACACGAAGCTGTTCCTTCACAAGTGTCCGCTGAACATGAGGACTATGTTTTCACGGATGCAGACAACCGATTGATGAGGATGCTCGAATGGTTTGCTGAAGAGGTTCTCTACCTGCGCAAGCCTGGTCCTGGGGCAGCTGTCCTCAGTCGTCGGGTGCCTCTGCCAAAATTGCGTCTAGCCGTCCACGCCCTGGGTGGGTTTGACAAAGTCGAAGAGCGCGACCAGTGGGGAGATGTGGCAAGGGCGCTCGGGTTCATGCCACTTGAGCAATACCCGGGCGTGGCTGATAAGCTCGCAGGCTATTACGAGGACCTACTTGCAGATTATGATAACTTCTCTGCGCAGGATAAGAAGAAGTATGAGGCTCGTGGAGATGAATATATAGATGTTCAGGGATCTACATTATTTGCGACAAAGCAGCCTTCAGTACCAGAAAAGCGGAAACACGCCGAGTCGCCGGCACCTACTGCGACCCCTGTAACACAGATTCCGAGAAAGCGTCATCGTCTCGATGAGCGCAAAGATAAGGGCAAGGAGAGGTTATCGGAAGTCCCAGGAACGCCAGAGTACATCTACAACAGCAGTTTTGCTCAGAGCGCTTCAGTTGTCAAGGACTCTCAGGACAGAGACGCAGGATTGGATTCTGATGATGAGGCCCCAGAGCCAATAAGCAGAGAACTTTTTCCACAGGGAAGTGCATCAGGAACCAAGAGCAAGGCGGTTGCAGAACCTGAGACACAGGAGTTTTCCTTCGAGTCTTCGTCTGGCTCACCTTCTCGACAGCTCCACACGGCGGCAGGGGCGACAAACCATGAAGCATATTCATCCAACTTGGCTTCAGGCGATGAAGATGCTGAAGAAGTCGACGAACGGGAAGGGAACGCCGCACTCGGGGTCCTGAAAGCCTTCTTTGACAAGGTAGCATCCGAGGGCTTCTCAAACGAGGTGGCCGAAGAAGCACTCCGTATCACCACCATGGATGCTCCACTATCTATGAAGCTGCTAAACACTATCGCAAACGTAAGGCCTATACCCAAGAACATTCCGGGCGTGTGGACGAAGGAGGAAGATGATGTTCTTCTGAGTGAAGTGCGGCAGACGGCGAAATTTCAACAGATCAAGGATAAGCATGGCGCAAGCAGACTCAAGGAGAGACTTCAATTCCTCGAAAGCTTGGAAAATACCCCGAGGTATGAGGAATAAATACCGAGAAAGCTGCAGGGGACTTTTCAACATATCACAGCGGAGTGTATAAGTGAGCGAGGGTTGGTAGCGCACATTAACGTACTCCATGATCTCAGTCAGTTGGTCTGAAAATTTAAGAAATTCAAGACATGTCTACGGTCTTTCCTCCGCCTTCAAACAAAAGTTGGTCAGATCTACCCTTAATTTGCTCGAGTCAACTATGAGCGGTCAACCATTCTTAGGTTGCTAGGGCTCATATAGAACAGGCACAGTCAACTTTACCATTTTGGCTCTGGTCTTTCGGCCGATGGGGTATCAATGCGATTAGAATCTGCAAATGGACTCGGAGGAAATTAGCACATCGCACCACACACTGACTGCAGGAGTAACGAACTTGTCGTCATCATCTTCTTCCTCCTCACTTTCAGGTTGGGCGGCTTGAGGTGCTGGTCTTGGTGGAGCTACTGGCAGTGATGGAGCTCCAACTGGGGAGTCCACTGACATCTTCCGTTTTTCATTTGCTGCTCTTTCCTCGGCCACTACACAGGTTAGCATTAGGCGTGATCCACAGGGTGCAGGTGGACACGGAGGGCGTACTTCTAAACATATGTTGTTGCTCGGCCAGTTCATCTGAAGGTGTTAGCTCTCATCTCTTTTTTAAACGCAATGGGAACGTACCTTCAGAATCGGAGTCATCGTCCAGTGCTTGATCCGAACTAGAATGTATTAGTATGTTGACTTCGCCTTTATACGCCATCTCAGAAGTCTCCGAATACGCACTGTTTATAGTTCAGAATCGCCTCGATGAGCTTATCATGAGAGTCCAACAGTGCTCCCATAATCTCAGCATCCGGATTCGCACCAATATAGCGTAAGACGCGACGTCTAATATTCCAGCAGTGCTTGTACTGCTTTGCGATCGACTCGTTCTCAGAGATTCGCTGCTCCTCACGGTTGTGGCTGCGAAGCATGTTCTGCAAAATCGCTGAGGCAGTCAAACCCTCACCAGCAGCAGTCGACATCTGCATAGCAGATACAGGCTCGCTTTTGCCCTTCTTCTTGTCCTTAGACCTAGAAACGTCTGATGATCCGAAGAAGCTGCTTTTGATGCCCGAGCTGCCGGGTCTTGTCCTGTGGCCATGAGTATCCTGTATCTTCGTGCTTGCGGATACCATTGGCTGCTGCTGCTGCTGCTCCTCGTCTTCCTCGCCTTTGAAGGGATCTACAAGCTCCTTTCTGGCATTTTCCTTATTCGGAAGCTGCTTTCTGCGTGGAAGCTCTTTATGGAGGGCAACTACATTCTGCAGTCCCTGTCGACCCTGATAATTCTTGGCCCAGGAGATAAAGAGGTTTCGGCAAAGCCTTTTTACTTTCTCATCGGACACCTCTGATGCTGCACAAACCCTAAGACGCTCTAGCAGCATCTCATCAAACAAGTTGCGCTGGATTCTCGGCGTGCCATTTTCGAGAATACTATTCAACAAAACAAGAGCGCGTAATTGGCGATGAACATTGCCGTATTTGAGCTTCTTTCTCAGAGCTCGTGCTGCTTCTGTTGGGCCTGTCGCCTTCTGAAGATCAATGACCTCGATGAGCTCGGGAATGCCACTCAAGTCCTCCACCTCATAGGACTCGCTAGTGAGCCGGTCGACCAGGACCGTGATGGCCGAGTGAGGTTTACTCTACATTACTTATTAGGCTACACTTTCGACAATGTTTTTATGGGGAGAAGCAAATAAGGCAGAATAAGATCACTCTCGACACTTACAGAGCTAAACATGGTGGCTGAACGACAAACTGTGTTGCTTATGTCGACCAGGACTGTCAAACAGTTAGCTTGAGGATTTTGAAATTGGAAAAATTCCATAGCCTACTACTGAGAAATAGAGTAAGCTCGAAATAATGCCGCTTATGTTGGCGGGTAGGCGGCACGTGAGAGTCGCTGCAGCTTTATATGACTGTCAAATGCCAATAATCTGTACCTGAGCGGGTAACCGGAAGTTGCACTCGAAAACAAAAGATTAAGTGGTTGATTTACAGGTAGAAGTATCCAACTTGTGGGAGGCTAGGTGGTTCAAGTATGGTTTTGTCTTTCAGGTACCAAAAAGCAAAGGATTGTTAAGATGTCAAGATGTACTGGTAGCAATTAAGAGAAGGTGGTGTTCTTCACGACAGAGACGCCATTGAGGCTTGGCATGTGCGGGGCAATGATTGTACTTGGCTGATAAGATAAGATTGAGCGGCCCCTCCAAGGCACTCGTCTTCTTTCAACCTGTCATTCATCCTTTACCAGAGCATATTGACCTTACCCTGCTGTTTTCGGTTCTCAACTTGAAACATATATCTTATTATCCGGGATATTACTATCTGGTCTTCCACACTAACAAGGTGACTGCGAAAGCTCCTGCGCACACACTCTACGCCGTGTGTGCTTGAGTTGGGCGCAACAGAGCAATTCTCAGGCAGAGTATGTTAACAGAGCTCAAACCAACGAGCCGACAGCACTAACAAAGATTTCCCAGCGGTCGTTAGCCATAGCAGTAGGGTCCATAGTCAGATGTACCACAAGCAGCTCCAATGCCCGGCTTCGCCTTCATCAACAGCCAGTGGACACAGCCAGCCAACCCAAACCCTGCTCACAGGCCTTCTCATCGAGGGCCGCCAAGACGAGACATATACGACATCCCAGATAACGATACCGTGCCTCTAACCACCAAGCGGAAAAGAGCCGTTGGCAAAGGCTCACCGAATGCAAGCTCTTCAGCAACACCCCTAAAGTCGCAAACCTCCATTCCCCCGGACACGAGGAAGTTGAAGAGGAAAAATAGCCAACTCCTTCAAGCCCAAAATGGCAGACTCTCTAGTGCACAGGCGTCAAAACCTAGCACCTCTTACCAATCCTATAACCAGTCTGCAAATTTGAATAATACCACAATGGCACAGACAGCGTCAAGTAGCTGTTGGGGACTCTCGCAAACAACCATGAAAAAACTGGCGGCATTCAAGTACCAGCCGTATACAACGGAAACCGCTTACAAGGACAAAAAGACAAACTCGAGCGTTCAAAAGCCCTTTACCTCCGCAAAGCAAGGTCCGATTGGAGCATATCCACGTGCATCCGCTTTAATTGCGCGCAAGCGCTCTGGAGCCTCGTCAAGCAAACTTGCGCCTGACGACGAAGAAGAAATTTACCATCCTGGCGTTCCCGAAGGCGGGATTCCAGATTTACAAAGTTCTCCTGTTCCATCTGCTGGTTTACCCAAGCATTCTGATGTTTTCGATGAAAATATGCATACTCAACGAAGGAGTTTGACTGATGCTTCGACCGCGGATTTTGGTGCCTATGGTGGAAACAACTCTAGTATTTTGCATCATGCTCATACACCAGCGCCATGTCACGATGAAGGTCCTCAGAAGGGTGGCCGATCTGCTGAACTTTACATGCCACCAAGCGGTGCACTGACATGCGAGAGACAACCAACTTACGGCCAGGGCCTGCAAAACAGCGAAGATGACAAGCTCGAGTCTTTTAGCTATGAAATGCCTTCTACTGGTACCCTGACCTGTGGGAGATGTCAAGTTCCTGCCCTGAGACAATGGAATGATGAATACACGGGCGGTCTGGACGATGACAATTTCGCCGATTTTGACTTGCTCGGCCACAGCGAAGCCATGAAGCGGACCTCTATTCCATTCGAAGTTGGCCAGGTCACCTTGAACCCAATCCTGGCAGTTGCCAGTGTCACTTTTTCTGGGCCTGGCAACCAGGATGCTGGAGGGGACTCTAAACAAGACGAAGATGCCTATCATCATACCCACGAGAAGTTCTATTCGGGTAGCGCTGCTGCCGCTGGTGCTGTCCATCAGCCAGTACCTGAAGCTGACGAGTTCGGCGATGCCGAATTCGACGATCTAATGGCTGATTATGGAGCAACTCTCGAGGCTGTGCCAGCGGCTGAACCTGCTTTGACGCTACAAGTTCCGGGAGTCGAGGCCGAGGACTATGACGCTTGCTTTGATTTGGACGACACCGACCTCGCGGAGTTGGGAATTCCATCCACAATTCTTGGCGGGGGACCTCAAGGGGAATATATTCAGCCATCTTCAGACATAGGACCATCCGCCGGCTCTAATAACAGCAACTCCCCACCCACTCAGCTACCTGCAGGTGAAAGCTTCGACAAGTACTATGATGGTCTTGATGATGATGACTTTGCTGGTGTCGATTTGTTCGTTGCGACTCATCCTACCCAGGCCAACCAGAACTACATCGAGCCAAAAGCCCTTCGCCATAGCCAAGTGATAGTGGAAGAAGACCAACCGCCACATGACGTGTTGATCGCCCCGACCCTACTAGCAGTCATGGAAGCACAGGAACCACCGAGCAGCGTCTTACCACCGGTGGATGAAATGAGCGATATAGACATATATGACAGAGACCTTCAATACTCACCTGTGACAGGCCAAGAGAGCACGCCGACCAAAGATGGTAGCGTAAAGTCTCTTGAAGAACCGGAAGACTGGAGATTTATGCATAACTGCAGCGACCGCGTTCCGCCAGAGAACGCATCCTGCATTTCTACTGATCTAGTAATTTCGGAAAAAGCTCTGCGTTCCGCAAAGCAGGTAACCACTGAGGATGAATATAGCCCGCTTTCACCGTTTGCCCGGCCGCCCTTCCGGGGGAAAGTGTCAAGGCGGTCACCCGTCACCGGCATCAGCTCAACAGTCGTCCTCCGAATATGTTTCCGTATTGGTGAGGCGCTTTCACAGGCTGGAATCTGTGCTCGAGACAATCAGGATGCTATATTCGAGCTGTTCGCTCGTGTGACGTCCTCGGCTCGTGAGACAGAGGGGCACAAGCAGACTTTCCAGCTAGGAGACATATTTCATGGCCGACCGCCGTTTCTAGCCGGAGTACTCGAAAACTTCGCCGTGAGTGATCTGCAGAAGAATGAGAGTCAGGAACTGGTCACGCGAGACGCCCAAAAGAAAGACGAATCAGGAGGGATGGTGAGAGTGGTAGGAAAAGTAAAGAGAGTTGTTCAGGGCCGAGGTTACGTGATGGAGATCACGAACATCAGGAAGACGGATTGGGAAGAGATTCGATACACGAAGCTGGTTTTGGGGTCGGGCAACTGAGAGTACAATTGGCGTCGGAAATCGTTCCGAAACTGCGAGCTTGTGAAAGTGCTTTTGGAAGTTTTGGGATGAGAAAAAAGTGGTTTGCTGTGATGGTGAGACTGACGGGTCTTTTGCTATATTGCTTGAAATAATTGGCTCAGAACCATCTTAGCTTTGTTCGGTGCCACTTAAACAATGGTAATTTGCGGCTGACAAATTTTGCGGTCACGCGAAAAGTTGGGGGGCTATGCACCGAGTAACCGGATATAGGCTCGATAGGCTATGAATTTAAAAGCTAGGGTTCAGGACGACTCCTCAATGCCGTCGCTGTGGCTCCTCGGTGGATTCTTTCAGGGCTGGAGAGTGCCGGATGTGGAGATGCTAGAAGAAGTTATGGTTGCGATGGAAGACTTATGAAACGTCAACTGACCCCATGGAGGGCCGAGCTGGCTTAAAGGAGATTTGTGATAAAGGGCCGCGGAACTAACGAGGATCCGCGATAGGGTCTTGGTGCAATCCACCTGACCAGCCTTATAGTGCCGGACCAGTGCCTGTATTGTGGAAGCTGTGGTTGGCCTTGGTCACTGGACTTGGCCCATGTGAGCACGCTAAGCCAGACTTGTCGCTGCGTAATCGTCAGTTGCGCTCACAACTTGCACAAGCGAAGTTGCAGCAGGGGCCTTTGCGGCCGCACTTTTGGAGGCAAACCCCACTGAGAGAAAGGCCGACACGGGGTCATTCGGGCGCACAGACCAACGACAGATCACGCTGGACAGGGCGCCGAACAACCTGAAATTGTGCACACAGCAGCCCTGCGTTTACAGAGCACACCCACTGCACCTGGACGCTTTATGCTGCTGGCTGACCGCTGTGCTCACACCGCCAGTTCTCAGAAGTCACTCCCCACCTCCATCACAATGTCGAGGAGAAGTCGGGTAGTCTACTCTGTGCTTGGCGGGCTTCAGACAAACCCACAGCCCACAGCCCGCTCCGCACTCCTCACTTTCTCCCTTGGCTCAAGTCTTTTGCGCCTGAAAGTGAGCTCGAGATCTGCCTGAAATGGAACTGAGATTGACTCTGCGTGCCTCAGGCATGACTCCTCTCCTTCCAACCTCCGCACGTAAATGCTTCGGGGTGCCCACACTAAAAGTGAAGGTCACATAATACACCAATACCCCCGTACTCTGAAGTCACTACTGTACTACTGATGCTGCTGCGAGCTGCTTCCAGACACAACACTCACCACTGCCCATTACGACAACACCCCTAACATACCACCCTCACCACCCATCCACCGGCCACCACCCACACCTGTCGCGCGAAAAGGAAAACAAAAGACTCTTCTACCGCATCACTACGACACCACCCAAGCACTCGAATTGCTTTGCCAACTGGTTATCGCAACAATTACGGGGACCGATTAAAACACACATCATTCTCTCTTGGAGCGCGACTGCATATACTTCCCCGACTGCGACTTCTCTTTTACGCAGCTCGACATTCGAGCAGACAGTTACATTCAAGGTCATGCCTTCCACCTTAGAAACCCCGGTACTCACGGTGGACGCGAACTCAATACACCGCATCGACACGAAGAACGTGAGTAAAGTAATCAGTTTCCGAGAATGAAGCATATATCCTAACAAACTTTCCTTAATACAGGTCGAAAACCTCTTTAGCATATGGACCGTTTTCAGTAGATGCGCTGGATCGATCGAAGAGGGGCGCCGACTAGAGAACTTGAGTTGGAGGTTATGGAACAGAGAGACCTTCTGTTGTGACCCTAATGAGGCGAACGCGACTACACCCGCTATCTCGATATCGCAACGTAATTCAGGAGGACGATATTCTGCCGACGTTCCAGATCTATCTAACAGTCTCGACTCGATAGCTAATGACGAAGAGGCCGTCGAGACTGATAACGAGGAGAGCGCATCGACATCAGCACCACTCAACATTACAAGACCAAGAGTCGTTCGCCACGACTCGGGAAGTAACAGAAGTAGAGGACGTGAGCGCCACATCACACCCGACGATCTTGAGAAGATGGTTATCACGATCAAAGAGAAGAAGGATTTGGAGCCGTTTGGCATTAGCACTCACTCGTATCTGGCGCCATTGGCCAAGAAACCTTCAACTGACCCCAAGTCGAGCAATGGCGCATCATTGATTACATCTGCACTTCAAGCCAAGTCTACGCCGCTCATTTCGCCTTCCAATGTCTCTGTACGCTCCAGTGCGGCCACCTCCATCACTGCGCCATCAGACACAAGCGCAAGAAGCGTCGTTAGAGGTTTCTCACCATCGCAAGTGTCTTCCTCATATCGCTCGATACCATTGTTGAACGCAACATCATCAGTACCAAAGTCTGCGCTTGCCTCGAATACGCGACTACAGAAGACTACGAAGCACGCGATGTTTGCGCTCGGTGGTTCGTCTCAGTCGGACAACGACTCGTTCCAGGAGAGCTCCATGGAAGCGAGGATACAGCAATCAAAGATGAATCAGAAGAAGGGCGTTTTCCAGCTGGTTGGGTCATCGGGGGACGATAACTCATTACGTAGCAACATGAAGCAAGCACATAAGGAGGAAAAGAGGCCACAGCAGAAGAAGCAAACTTCATTCCAGGAGGAGATTGCAAGACGTTCCGTTTTGGATAACGATGTCTTCGAGACCGACGATGAAGATGATGTCGATGAAAGCGCCATTGACGACGACGATTCATCAGAGTGGGAGGATTCTATGGAAGAGAGTGGGAGATCGAGTTTGGACGACAAGCTTTCTTTCCCGCGCGTTGATTCGCGACCGAACTTGACGTCGAGGAGATCGCTCATTACTACCATGATTCACCAAGGTGATCGCGCTACCGCCATGCAGAGGGCAGCTTCGAAGTCGACTCCGGCTCTGCACAGATCGCGAACCTCGTCGCCACAGGGGCCATCAATGCCTGCCTCGGCTGAGGACTCGGACGTTGAGGTCGAGACATCACTCACCATGAAGAATCGCCTCCGTCGGGGCCACGAGATGCCACGCACCGGAGCTCAGCCTATAATCCAGACGACAACCAACATTACGCCCCACCAAGCGGCACTCTCACCTAGGACCACCCGTCGACAGATGCTTGCCGCGGAATTGACCCCGTCGTTGCGTCGCAATTTACTTTGGGAGCGTCAGCAGAAGAATCAGACTGCCTCGGCTGTCACGAAGAGACGGCACACAACACATGACATGGCAAATTTGACCCAGCACCTAGAGCCGGCGCACATGGATAACATGGCGCTTGTTGGTGTAGAGAGCTTCAATGCCGCGTTTGGTCACAATCCTAACGAGTACCACTCTAAGGGATGGTAGCATCGTCATACGCTCGAGAACAGTAACGTCAACGCACACGTAACCGACGAAGTTCCACGAAAGCACTGCACGATGGCTTGATGAGGAGATGGCAAAAACAGGCGGGGTACGAAACCGGGCTGAAGGAACGAAAGAACACAAAAGAAACACTACATTAGTACATTCACAACCCGTCTTGTACGGTATCGAGGAGAAGTATACGAAGAACAGAAACAAACCCTCGCACCTGAATGCTGGATCGAATATTCACAAGCATACATAGCCGCGAGGAACAAGAGCGAAGCCCCAACCTTGGAGATCAGGGGAAGAAAAGTGCGGCAACGATGCGCCGTTTACGCGAGTATCCAAAGGAGTCGGTGAATTTGCATTTTTATTTGATTTTACGAGAATTTTACGCATAGTTATGGCTGGCAGGACAGGACGGCTGGCAAGGACCTCATCATTAAGAAAGGCGTTTTTGCATGCTCGACCGAACGACGAACTGAGGCGGAGGCCCATAGTGTCTAGTGTCTGTTGCCTTGCTTTTACGATACCATGGAGATGGGAGTGTCTTGATACCAGAGGCACGAGACGCGAGTGGAGAGATCTGAGCAGAGCAGGAGAGGAGCATTGCATGGAGAAGGGCAAAAGCATTGCATATTCTGGATGGCGCGTGTTGGTGTTTGCTCTGCAGCCGTCTGCAGAGAATCACAAGTGGCACGAGCATTGTAAATGTTTGTGACGGCGTCCAAAGTAACCAGCCATTATCAAACTACCTAGTCTAGGAAAGCGTGAATGGAAACAATGCAAACCCTTGATAACAATTATCCATCCATCACCCAGTATCCTCCAAATATGATATCGGTGGCTGATTGACTCGGATCCTTTCAGTGTCCAATGACAACTTCTTTATCTCCGCACGAGTAGGAAGTCTTTCAATTCTGCGTGAAATAACCAAGATCAAGCAAATGCTTTTACGTACTCGGGGCCTTCTCACATGATACGCACAGACTTCTCTGCACTTTCCTGCTCCCCGGAATTCGGTGGAGATTTGAGGCGTTTTCTTTTCACTTTCAGGTTTTCTTGGGATTGCGAGATAACACGTGAGCGGCGGGGGTGCGCATGCAAGCCCTCAGATCCGTTGGCGCTGCCATTGGGCATGCCACAAAGCATTCGGGTGACCCCAATGCAGAAGCTCGGATGGAGGATGGGGGTGGTCCAGGCGGAGACATGGCCGAGAACGGACAGACCACGAGGTCAGAAATGGGAGTGGAAAAGGGTTTTTCGAAAGATGGATGAAAATTGACAATGCGGCAAGGACGTCGTGTGGGAATGAAAGGCATTCATTCAGGCTGAGTGCGAAGTACCGAATGACCGTCTGTAGCTTCTTTGTTTAGTGGTTTAAGGACACTTGATGCGCTCTGGACCCGGCTAACAGGAGCAACTGCGAATAAGCGTTATGGTGAGCAGTTGAGCTGGAAAAGCCATAAATCGGACTAGACATTTCAAGCGATAATGCATTATCACAGTGGTGACTGGTAAATTAGGACTCATTTCTCGGGTGGCAAATCGTAAGACTGCCTAAGCACAACCTGCCGGCATCTGGACGCTAGGGTGCAGGGAGGCTAGAACTCGCTATCACATTCCCTCAGCTGCCGACCGGTTCTCTGGTTGACATGAGTTGGATCGGGTGAACAGGAAAGCTTGTCACTGGTAAGCGATCACAAGCGCCTTTCTGCACAACCTGTTGGTCGGAAGCACTCTCTGCAGAGCCGATCGTGGAGAGGCCTCTAACATGCCTGTTTGAAGCACAGATGCCCCCAAATGTGTTTTGGAAGTCACACGACGGACGGCGGCAGATGCGGGTATTGCTAGACACGGAAGCGTGTAGCACATGAGTGATGATGACTGCAAACAGGTTGACAGGTTATGTTTCAATGATGATCCGTTGATCGCTGCTTTTAAGCTTGGGCATGAAGGGGGAATGTCTTTCAAGGATGGGTGGGGGGGAGAAGGCGGGGAAGAAATAGGAGATTTGAAGTGATGAGATTGATGGTTGGAACTGCATGGTTCAGAGCGTTTTGCATGTCAGGAGGTCTGCCCGATGAGTTGGCTGCCGATACGTCTTCTTTGGTGGCGATCAAGTGAGTCTGTACCTGAGCAGGCTGGGCTGGAAAAGTGGTGTCTGAGACAAGGGAACTTGTCAAATGGGTCGATGTGTTTAGTTCTGAGTTCTTAGCAACCTGCTTGCGTCGCCTCCTACGTCGGAGTTTGCTTGGGAATGCCAAGTGAACGCGTCCAACCTGCTTCGGAAAATACGAGTATCAGTCCAAATTTCACATGTCGCAATGGACGAGTTGGGCGTGTGTCCTTATTCGGTATTCTTCAAAGTGTTCTCGCCGGTTTTGCCTCGCCGGGAGCGCCTCCGAAACAGACGCGCCAACCTCGCTTTAGAGTGGCAGCGTTCATAGCAACCATGAAAGATGGCCGAAAATTATCCGAGTCCAAACAACCTCGCTTCATGAGGTCCAATAACCACGACTGAAACATGCCAGCACAGAAACGTGTCTTGCCCTCTTGCTGGGCGAAGTTGTGAAAAGGCTGCAGAAGAGTTGTCTTGTCTGGGACCCGACAGTAGGCACTCTCTTTCTTAGCTGGGGTGTATCATGGATGGAAGGGCGGATATCAGGCACAGAGCTCAGAGTCTAACACTTCATTACTCGTACGATTCAAGCTTGGAGAGTCAGTACGGAGGTGCCGTGCTCGAAGGAGATAAGAGTACTGAACGACCGAGTTGTGATGTGATGGGATTTAGAGGACAGAGGATCAGTGGTTATGACTCCATAGAAATACAAGCTTTGCGATCGTCGGCATATCTTTAATTGAGTGCCGGAGGTGCGTCCGCGAATGATGCTCGTATCCCCTAAAGAGGAAAACAAATTTACGAGGAGGATGTACGCTGTACGGGGAGGCTTTGCGACGACCCATGGTTATGCCGTCAGTGTGGAGTTACGCCGCTGACGGCCATTCGATCGAATATTGGCACTTCAAATCATGAATTACTTTGATGTTACCTATTGGATAGTAGCGACTAGACGAACCAGGCGCAGAAATAATCCGTACTGACATCAAACTCTTCCCCTTTTCCAAGGCTTTTGCGGCAACATGTTTACCTGTCGTGGCGGTGAAGGGCGCGTGACAGAGTCAGAATCCACTGCGCAGTCGCCATCAAATGTAGATGTTCGCCGCAATGAGACTTAACCCGAAAGAAGCCTCTCACGGAGTATTCATCCCTCATGCAGCTGCGCATGCGACGTGATGCCTGAGTCAACGTGGTGCGGAGGTGCAAGGGTACAGAGATAAGGATATCTTATCGGTAGGTCGCCTAACGCGGGTACCGTCCGTTACCCAGCCAAATTGGCCCAAGGTTGCTTGATGGTATTGGTGAAGGCACATCGTATCACGGCAGCATGTGAGAGCTACAGCTTCGGGTATCTAGATGTCTTGTCGTCTCTGCCCCAACTGCCCCGCCGCGTGAGGCTTGGTGAGAATCGTGTGCCGAGAATACAGTTCGACGATGTGCCAAGAGGCGGGAAGATTGTTGTGATGCATTAACTGTACCTATGTATACTTGGACGAACTCCTGTCTTGTCCAATAAAAGCTTCGCCTCGGCTTGTCGAACTTGCCTCCACGAGGAGCATGAGTTCAAATTTAGCTACCGGTTTAGACACATCCTGAAGTCATCCAAAGCTCCTTGGTAGAGTTATCTTGACAACATAATTGATAGATATTAAGTATTATTATATTTCGAATTGTTGATGTTGATAATGCCGCTTTTCAGCCCCTATTCGTGATGTTGGGGTAGCTTGTTGTCAGGCACGAAGATGTGGATGCCTGATAGGAATTTTTGGCGAGATAGCGCAGCGCGCGTCTATCTCGATATCAGCGCGTTGAAACAGCATACAAGCTTGTTTTACGACACCCCACCTCATACTGCGACCCGGGAAGCTTTGTTTTAATTAGTTCTCTATACCACATAATACAGGACGAGCTCCTGAAACGCTACGATGGCGATGAGTAAGTTAAATTCAACCCCGAAGGTTGTTTGACACATGGATCGCTAACATATCTAAACAGACATTGATATGTCCCAGGGTACGACGCTCTAGCTCATTAGCAGTAAACACCAAACTAATAGCATTTCACAGCCCAGGTCATCAAGGATGAGAACGGCCGCCCATTTATTGTTGTTAGAGAGTACGTAGCTCCTCAGAAACCGGCTGTACCTAGGGCCACATCCTAATTCGTACGCAGTCAGGGAAAGAAGCAGAGACAACACGGAATCGATGCTGTCAAGAACCATATCCTCGCTGCTCGCACAGTCGCCAACATTGTCAAGTCCTCGTTAGGGCCACGCGGCCTCGATAAGATCCTCATTTCCCCTGACGGAGATATCACAGTTACCAACGATGGCGCCACTATCCTCGGACAAATGGAGATCTCCAACCACGTTGCAAAACTCCTCGTCGAGCTGTCACAATCTCAGGATAACGAGATTGGTGATGGAACCACTGGTGTTGTTGTACTCGCGGGAGCACTTCTGGAACAGGCTGCAGCATTAATCGACAAAGGAATCCACCCAATCAGGATAGCAGACGGATACGACCAGGCGTGTGAGATCGCCGTGGCCGAGTTGGACAGAATTGCAGATGTTATCGAGTTTTCGCCAGAGCACAAGGATAACCTCTTTAAGGTCGCAAGGACGAGTTTGGGCAGTAAGATTGTCTCGAAGGCACACGACCAGTTCGCACAAATCGCCGTTGACGCCATTCTCTCTGTTGCCGATCTCGAGCGTAAGGATGTTGACTTCGAGCTCATCAAGGTCGATGGAAAAGTTGGAGGCTCTCTGGAGGATTCGATGTTGGTTAAGGGTGTTGTTGTCGACAAGGACTTCTCCCACCCACAGATGCCCTCTGAGGTTCGCGACGCAAAGCTTGCAATTCTCACATGTGCCTTTGAGCCACCGAAGCCAAAGACCAAGCATAAGTTGGACATCAACAGCGTGGAGGAGTTCAAGAAGTTGCAAACATACGAGAAGGACAAGTTCACCGAGATGATCAAGCAAATTAAGGATACTGGGGCGAACTTGGTTATCTGTCAATGGGGTTTCGACGACGAGGCAAATCATTTGTTGTTGCAGAGCAACTTGCCAGCTGTCAGATGGGTTGGCGGACCAGAGATGGAGCTGATTGCCATCGCAACAAACGGACGTATCGTTCCAAGGTTTGAGGACTTATCGTCAGCCAAGCTCGGAACTGCAGGTGTTGTTAGAGAGATGAGCTTCGGTACCACAAGAGAGAAGATGCTTGTCATTGAAGAGTGCGCAAACACAAGAGCTGTTACCGTCTTTGTCAGAGGATCCAACAAGATGGTAAGGTAACTTCTGTTCTCATACCATACAACTTTCGCTAACTTCAACCAGATCATCGATGAAGCCAAGCGCTCTCTCCACGATGCTCTTTGCGTTGTTCGCAACTTGGTCCGTGATAACCGTGTTGTTTACGGTGGTGGCGCAGCTGAGATTGCCTGCTCCATCGCTGTCGAAGATGCCGCCGTCAAGTCCCCAGGACTCGAGCAGTACGCCATGCGCGCGTTCTCCGAGGCTCTTGACCAGATCCCAATGACCTTGGCCGAGAACTCTGGTCTCTCCCCAATTGCCGCCCTTGCCAGCATCAAGTCGAGACAGGTCACCGAGAAGAACTCCAGATTGGGTGTCGACTGCATGTCTACTGGCTCTAATGACATGAGGGATTCGTTTGTCATCGATCCGCTCATTGGAAAGAGACAGCAGCTTATGTTGGCCACCCAGCTTTGTCGCATGGTTCTGAAGATTAACAATGTCATCATTGCCGGCAACGGAGACGAGGACTACTAGATATGTGTATGATAATGGAACGAAAATTCATGACAATATGCGGCATACCAAACTATGTTTGATAGATGGTGCCTATCCATAGATCAGACTCCCCAAAATATGAAAGCAAGTAAAACGAAACGGCCGTTGAAGTCTGCAGTGTGATTTTCAGTCACAGATTCGAGTCAAGCTCAAGTCTTTGCCATTGCTGCATCTCGTGATGAGGCTTCGCAGTTTACAAGGGGTAATCGTCAAGAAATTGCACTAACCTTTCAACATAACTGTCAGGGAGGAGGTTATTCGTAGGTAACAATGGCTGACGGATTTGATGTTGACGTGACGTACGTCAAGATGCCAACACAAAGATTGACAATATGGATCTAATACACAACTTAAAATATGAGTAAAAGGCACATGATGAGATTTGGCATCACAGTAGACGAGCAAGGCATCAGAGTACGAGAACGTGGGCGATTTACTGGATCGAATCTCCTTTGCCATGCGGTAAAAGTAACGGGAGCTGTCGTCTGATGACTGGATCACTAGCCTATTCCCAGGAAGTACAGTGTGGAGGTTGTGCATCTCCGAGGAAGTAATCTATTTCTTCATAACCTATCGTACTCAGCTGGATCAAGATCTACATCACATGAGAGATGGAGAAGCAGCAACATCGTCGGCTCACGTAAGCCCTGTCCTAGATAAACTAGCCTGCTCATCTATAAGAGCCTTCTCTTCCTAACAATCATATCACTTCATCAGACGCGATCCCACCAGACACAAATTTATGGCTAACATGGTGGTACTCAGCGGAACAATCCTCATAACTCCCAAATGCAACAAGATCAAGAAGGAGACCCTTAGGGACTTGGAGCTGGCCACCAGCAAAACTAAAGATGTGAAGGACTTGAAGAAGCTGGAAAACGGTGCGTGGTTTTCCAATTCGCTCACTTACCGGTTAGCATTTAGGACGTGGATCAAGAGACCGAGAGCTCACTGGAAATAGATGTCCTTGTGCAATCACTCAACAAAGAAGTCGAAGAGAAAATGGATTGCGAATGGGCCGTGGAATATGTAACGAATATTGCGAGACAGGGGTAAGGTCTGGGATGAGATGGAGAGAGAACAAACCGGTTTCTATGACCTTGAGAAGAACAGGGAGTTTGAAACTGGCAGGTTAATCGGGTTTGGCCTTTGTGGGCAAGGATTGGACTAACACAGCTAGATTTCATACACACGCTTTCCCATGCCAACCGGCACTATTCCAACGGCTCAAAGGCCGCCATCGCGCCGGCCAAGGAGAGGATGACGATGTGGAGGGCGGAGGGATTGGCGAAGAATAGGTGTCTGGATGTCGAGAAGTTGAGGAGGGTCGAGAAGTGGTAATTGCTAACTGGTTTCCAGCATGATCCTCCTTCTAACATCGCACCAGACCTTCTGAAAGCATTTCCCGCCAACGCGAAAGGTAAGGCCAAGAAGGAAGTAAGCGCTCTTGCGCTAAAACGGATGGTGGCTTGGAGGGAGGTGGAGCATAAGGCTTCGGCCTTCTCCTTCCCTCACCACGGCCGCGCCTTCAGTGGAAACCACAGCAGTCTCGACCACCCTTGAAGTGATTGCCACTCCAACGTCTACAGCGCTCTGCTGGGTCCCATCCGCTGCACCGCCATCAGCACCCAAACTGGCTGACAAAACCTTGCCTGGATCACGTAGCAACCCAGCTATTATCTCAGGATCTAAGAAACTCTGCAAAGGCCAGATAGCAGGTATCTCGATCGGCAGTATCGCCGTGTTCTTCATTCTCATAGGGATTTGGCAATGCTGCTATAAGAGCCATAAGAGGAAGGCTTTGGGGAGGAGGAGAGAGAGGCGTCTGCGGCAAGGGCTAGAAGGGTGCGCGTGACTCCGAACAAGGTCTAGAGTCAAGGTGCTTGGGAGAGTTGTGAGGTTGTTTATGTTTTCTCGATGTATATGGAAGTTTGGGTCGTGGATCAAGACGGTGGTGTTTGGATCGTCTTAACTGGTTGGACGGATTCGGAAAATGCGGAGCACTTGCCATAATTAAGTGTAGGATAATTCGTAGTCGAGATCATACTTGCCAAAGAACAATTTCGAATCTGATCTACAGACGTTGAAGCTGGCCAGCGCTTCGTTAAAGTTGTGATGCTCTCCTTGAGAATAGTACTTGAGTGGAATATGATCCATTCTCGTTATTGACATGGCATACCATCTACACGCCATTGCCCAGCAACAAATCCTCCATCATCATGATTCTTCCCGAGTATCCATGTCTCAATCTGAAAACAAGCCCAACTGAGCCAGTCTGGTATACGCCGTCCATAATATACTCCCGTGTCTCGTACTCCATCCGCCACATATGCTTTCAAAGTCACCTAACACCATCGAAATGCACATTACTGACTCTCTCTGTCCAAATCCATCGATCCGCTCCCATCGCTTCCACCAGAACCGCCGCTACTACCTAAATCTCCACTGTCACCACTCACAGGACTTCCACTCGCAATATGCGCAGCACGGTAATCTCGACGGCTACTGAGATCAACTCATTAGCCACGAAATCAACAACTACTGCGTCACAATCTCTACCACCTACACGTCCTCCATCCTTCCGGCGGCATTCGTTGAGACATTATCATCATCCTCATCTCCACTGTAACTGGCTACGGAGCTCATGTCGTCTTCCTCGTCATCATCGTCTTTGGCGCCGTTGACGATCTTCTCGGTTGCGTAGCGCTGGATATAGTCTGCTTCCGTCAGCATTTATCCCACCCCTGCTATTGATACTGCTTGCAATGCCTCTCCCTCTCTCATTCCAAGCCTGTGCAAGGTGATAATGTGATAATCAACATACCCTTAATCTTCTCGTGATACGCCTTGGGATTCTGCTGCGCCAACGCCGCCGCCTCCCCGTTGAGTGGATCGCTCGCATTCGGATACGCCAGCAACTGCGGGAGAAAAACCTCGAAGATATTCAGCATATCATACATCGGGCTCCAAGCCTGATTAATGACATCGAGGCAAACGGATCCGGACCTAATGTGTGCAGAAGAGTTAGCTTACTACCCTCTTCTGAGCCGAGCCAGAAAGGGGATAAGTGGCACTATATGGGGAAGGCGAACAACTCATCAATATTTGGGTGGTAGATCTTGTTTTGGAAACCGACCGACGGCGATTTGTAGGGATAATTGTCTGGGATCTCGACGTGCACGCGCCAGAAGCCGCCTTCGTAGGGGGTGTCTTTTGGGCCGTGGAAGGAGACGAAGAATTCTTGCCTGGTGTGTTGTGAGTTGGGTTCGGATGGATGGGAATGGGAGAGATGGTGCATACACTGTTAACCGGTTAGCATGGACTCTGAAAGACTGCGACCGAAAGGATCGAACGACCAGACGCACTGTTATCTTCAACGAGCGTGACTTCGTAGTCGCTCATCAACCTGTAATAATTTAGCTCGATATTCGTGCGCCTCATGGTTGCTCTGAATGGTGTCAGGTCGCATACATCCTGCCAACCGGTTAGTGAGGGTTCTTAAGAAGTCGCTTCCTTGCACGGCTGTGGTGTATTTACTTCATGACCTGCATCAGGGTCAGCTTCTGCGCACACTTGAGTCGTTTCATCATAACTCACATCAGTCTCTAATCTCCTTCTTGGTGAACTCATTGTGGCGGATTGTGGCTTCTCGCTCTACAGTATTCTTCGGGTTTGGTTTCGGGCTGTGGTATGTTCTAATCGTCGAGGTAGTAGAGGAAGGAGATCTCGTCAAAGTAGCAGGAGGAAGATCTTATATCCTTGGAGCGTGTTTGGTGTTGTAGTTGGAGGTTCTTAATCACAGGATGCGGAGATACGATGAGGTCTGAACAAGCTCCCCAAGGTTACGTCTGATTGGCTTCGTATTGGTCTGGCAGAAGACTTTATGCTTGACTGGTTGGTGGCGTTGATTCACAATGTATTGAAAAGAGATCAGTTTGACGGATTCACGGTATGGTAAGGGGGCAAAGAAGAGGATGACTTATTACGATAGACGAAGTTAATTGTTGCTCATGATGTCCCCCGGCGTCGGACCAGGGCGAGATGCGGCCAGTGCCGGCATGTCGGACTGAATCTGCCTTGGCACTAGGGGCCACAAGATCGCAGGATGAGGGGTACCATGGTGGGGTTAGTGAAGTCCTTTGTAAGTGAAGACTGCAAGACTGCGATTAATGATCAGTGTAGGTTGTTAACAAATCTCAGAGAAGTTGGTAAAAAAGCTAGTGCTAGCTCTCTATAGCTAACACATATTGGGTTTAGTATTCAAGACCTGACCACTGTCTTCGTTGATATTCGTAGCGCCCTCTACATCATGCTTATGGCCCTGCAAGCATGTGAGAACAGTAAGCTCAGCTGTTTTCAGCAATTCACATAGCCCAGAGTATACGAGCCCAGGAAGCCGGCAAAGGAAAATTGACTCAAGGCCAGAGTACATCTCCCATCAGGCTCTCTCTGCATGAGTAAACAAATCCGGCTCTCGACCCATTCTTCTCAGCCTGCAGCCTACCTCGGTAGCTGACAAGGGTAAGCTCTAGACTTCGCCTTCCCGAGCCAGAGCTCAGACTTGGATTGTTGCGCGCGCCGCGCTCAGTCTTCACTTCATCTACAACAACGACTCAGAACACTCAACCTTCTTCTCTTCATCAACGTCAATGGATTGAGAGAAGCGAAAGTAAACTCAGCTTGAACAGCTCCGTATCACAAAAGGCGCCTCCCACAAATTAGCCTCGAGATTGCGACAAGAGCTCAACACAAACAAACGATGTCTCTCCAAGCTCTCCGCCGCACCACGAGCGCAATGCTCAAGACCTCGCCATCTGCCTCTCTCCGCCCATTAATCGCCGTTAGACATTCATCGCATTCACCAATGGGTTCGGAAGTACCATCCCGCAAACCAGTAACCCTGCACACACTCATCGCGATGCACAAGCGCAAGGAGCCCATCACCATGATGACCGCCCACGACTTTCCCTCTGGCCACGTCGCAGATCAGGCAGGCATGGATATGATACTTGTAGGAGATAGTTTAGCTATGGTAGCGCTGGGCATGGAGGATACAAGCGAGGTGCTGTTGGAGGAGATGATTTTGCATTGTAGGAGTGTTAGCAGGGCAACGAGGGGAGCTTTCACAGTAAGACTCACCACAGCCATGAGACTCGATGAGCGAGGAGCGAGACAGAAAACGCACAAGGATGCAGCAGTGGCTTGATCTTTTTGGACAGTTGCTAACCAGTTAACAGGTCGGCGACATGCCGATGGGCACATACGAAATATCACCCGAACAAGCCCTCTCCTCCGCCATCCAAATGATAAAGCAAGGCCGCGTCTCCTCTGTCAAACTCGAAGGAGGCATCGAAATGGCGCCCACCATCAAGAAAATCACAACAGCCGGTATCCCAGTACTCGGCCACATCGGCCTCACGCCCCAACGTCAATCCTCCCTCGGCGGCTTCCGCGTGCAGGGCAAGACTGCCGCCTCCGCCCTCAAACTCCTCCATGATGCGCTGGCACTTCAAAAAGCAGGCTGCTTCAGCATCGTCCTCGAAGCCATACCTGAAGAAGTCGCACGGATAATAACCGAGCGCCTTGAAATCCCCACAATAGGGATCGGTGCAGGAGCAGGGTGTTCCGGCCAAGTGTTGGTGCAGGTCGACATGTCTGGCAACTTCCCACCTGGGCGAAAGATCCCCAAGTTCGTGAAGCAGTATGGCGATGTTTGGGGCGAGGCAAGGAGGGCGATTGAGGAGTATAAGAAGGAGGTTAAGGATAGGGCGTATCCGGCAAAGGAGCATACGTATCCGATTACGGAGGACGAGCTGGCGAGCTTTGTGCAGGTGGTGGAGAACACTAGTATGGGTCGGTTTGAGCATTAGAACGCTAACGAGGGCGATGGTGCAGAATCATATGATAATGTGGCGCTGGACTGGTGTTTCGTTGGCCTTTAGTTTCGGTCAAGGTGGGTACTTCGCAGAGAAAAACGTATGTCTGAATAGAGCTGATAAATGCATATATATCACTTTAACTCAACCGAATGCCGGCGTCAAGGAATATGCGACCACAAGCTGATCATCGGTTTGGTTTCGGAAACACTTTAATCCTTGTTAGCCTCTATTATGGTCTCTGTTGTGCTAACGGGTTGCCATCTAATCGCCTCCTTAATATCTTGAAATAGATAATAACTCACCCTATGCAGATTCCCAACAACCTCATCCATGCTGGGCGCAAATGTACTATTCACATACAAAAACACACTATCCTCCTGTCTGCACCTCAGCACCTTCCTCAGAAACGTGACGACAGCTTCGAAGCGTTGGGTGGCGGAGATTTTGTAGATTTGTTGCTTGAGAATTGGCGCAGAGCCTACGGCCTTGAAGCGTACATTGACTGAGTTAACCAGTCAGCATAACTTTTCAAGACATTGGCTAATCTACGAGAAGGAGATGATGAGGTCGGGGAGAGAGGACGGAATAAGCTGAAATGATTACCTTTTGGCTTTTCAAATCCACCTGCGTCTTTCAAAGCAGCTGTTGCGTCGCGAGGTAGCTGGGTCAGAACCACGGACGCGCTCATAGTAAGCGGGATATCGGACTCGTGGGGGTCGTCTTCTATTGCTGTTGTCAGGAGGGGGGAGGGCGTCGAAGGTGAATATAGGTTGTGGGAAGACATATTGACGGAGTCGATTGGGAGTAGGTTAATGAAATTGTTCTTGTTGACGTTGGAGTCTTCCTTCATATGATTGAGGTCTTGGTTGTCTATATACAGCTTATACAAGTGTAACTGTTCCTGGTGCGTTGGTTTTGAGTGTATTTCTTCTTTCGAAAGTGAAGTTTGACGGAGTTGTGTTCCAGAAAGTCAGAAATTGAAGATTAGCAGAGGGGTGCGACGAGGACAATTCAGAATTGGGAAGTGAAACGACGATCTAGCTTGCAAGGCTACATGCGGCCGCATTGCATGCAGGGGCTCTTCATCCTCGGTGACACAATCCCCCCGCCATGTCAAAAGTATCAGCCTCGCGCTAATAAAGTGCCCCTCGGTCAGCCTTATCGCCTGATGGCCAAATTCTGTCACCTTCTTGGACGTTGTATTCACTGACGCGCTCAACCTAAAATATATCGCTCCACAACCATGCCCTCATGTCAAAGACCAGACTCTCCAACCCCTGAAGAAATCGCGGCCTACTTTTACGACTCTCGCGCCAGTTTGCATAACGGTGCTCTTCCACCACTCCGCGGTTTGCACAGCGACCCTCCCGCACCAATTGATAATTCTCTTGAGAACATCGCGAGGAACGCTAGTGTTCTGGCAGGTTTTATGCAACAGCTAGACGGACTTACGCAGGCTAATAAGGGGATGCGTTTCCCAGAGATATACAAAGACGAGATGGCGAATAAGCCACGCGCTGCCATTATTGGAGACGACAATGGACCACAGGCACCTTTCCCACTGAGGATGAGGGGCAGTGTCGTGTCTGGCTTTGGAAGAGGAAGCAAAGAGGTATGTGCCATATCCATGTATTTACAGTGTCACATTGCACGAAGAGTTCAGTGCAATCGCTTCTTGGCTGCCATTTGAAGATGGCGTTAACCGTTTGGCGAGGTGAAGAATGCCGCAATCGACATCTCCAGAACATAGGAAAATATTGCCAGTTGCCACGCGGATGAACGCTAATACATCTCAGCTCGGCATCCCAACAGCAAACATACCCGTCGACTCCGCTCTCTGGATGGCAGATGTCGACTCCGGCGTCTACTTTGGCTACGCCGGCATCCAGTTCCCCTCCGGCCACTCATCCCACCCACTCAGCATACCCGCCGATGTTGCAGAGCAATCAGTTGTCCCAGAATCCAAGCGCCGTGAAGGCTGGGCTGTCTTCCCAATGGTGATGTCCATCGGGTACAATCCTTTCTACAAGAACAAGGTCCGCTCGGCAGAGGTACATGTGCTGCATCCTTTCAAGGAAGATTTCTATGGCAGCCAGATGGCGTTGGATATTTTTGGGTTTATAAGGCCGGAATATGATTATGTGTCGAAGGAGAGTCTGATTAAGGATATTCAGGAGGATTGTAGGGTCGCGGAGAGGAGTTTGGCGAGGGAGAAGTGGAGTGAGAGGAGAAAAGATGGATGGTTGTGGGGCGAGGAGGAGAAGGTTGCGGCTAGCACTGTATGAGGCGATGGGCCTGTGATTGAGAGTGACGCGGATAATAAATGAAAAGAATAGTGGCGGTCAAGGATACATATACAGGTAGAGGTCTAGATGAGAATGTGCAAGATTCAAAGTCTTCCTATTTCTTCCGCTATTGATAGATGATCTACCATTTACTTGCCCAATGCTTTGAGCACAAGATTGGATGCTGGCGGCTGTCTTGTTGACAGCAATCCTACAACTACGTTTCTCGAAATGGCATAGCACGCGCCTAAAGGCCACAAGCTTGAAAGTCTACCAGAACAGATAAAAAGCCCAGGAGAATACATTGGAAACTTTGACAATAACCCACCAAAACCCTCAGGATCCAAGCAATTACCCAAATAGTCTTAAGAATACCGCTGTGCAGCGAAAAGACTTCAAGGTTTCAAGTAAAAACCACCCGGCGTTGCGCATGATGCGGCTGCCGAAGAACATGCCAAGGCTAGAAGCGATGGCTCGGAAGAAGCTTGCGAGCGCGGTCCAAACCACCGTCGCTGTGGCGAGAACCAAATTCGAAGCTTCGAGTAAAAGCCATTCGATGTTACGTATGAGGCTGTCGAAGGGTCTACCGACGATGGAGGTAACGGATTGAAAAGATATCGTGAGCGCAGATGGAGATGCCTGCTGTGGACCATGAACAAGTGGCTCATTCATGGGCAAAGCTGATGATACACTCCTCGCCGTATGTTCATTAAGAGACTCGTCACCGAGACCTCTCTCTGAGATGTTCGCATCATCAGGTGCGAAGTCGATGCTGACAGTTCTCATATAATTTAGCGCTGTGCTTTTCGGTTGCAAAAATATAGCTGGAATAAAAGGGAGATACTAACCACGCAGTCTCCTTATAAGGTGGTGGCGGTGCCGAAGCTGCAATCTGGGCGTTATCCTTTCTCTTCTCTGCCCTCACACCCCTTCCAATTAGGTAGCATGCAACACAGCCAACAAAACAGTAGACAAGTGTGTAGAGAACCACGAGGCCACCGATCACAGAGCCGGCAATGATACCTGCTTGCTGTGATGTGGTGAGTGGCTGCTTCGGGGTCTTCGCTGCAGTGGCTTGAATCGTCTATTGAGCGTCTGGAATATCTGTTGGCATGGGAGGCTGGATAGAAGTGAACATGGTGGTTGGCTTGGAGCCGACTCCATTGAGGATTTCCAGAATCTCTTCAGGACCTTCGAGAGTTGGCTGAAACGCCATTCTAGATGTGGGAGGGACAGGCGTAGAGGTTTGTGTAGCAGCTTGCTCCCATTCCACTGTTCTCCATGCTTCCTCTCGTCCTTTTATGAGGTCGGTCAACCGCAGCTTACAGTGGATATACTCGTGCTGAGCGAGATTCATGAGAAAATCTACCTAGACCAGTCTTTGCCTCCAGCGTCCAGGAGGATCCACGACGTACCACGCTCGAAGCCCTTCACAGCTTCAGCGTCCAAAGTGCAGATTTGTTCTTGCTCCAAGGATCTCCACAGAGCCACCTCCTCCTCAGCCAGATCAACCAGGCTGATGCGGGCTACCTGGCCTCTGGTATGTCTCGCGAGGTGTTGGAGGAAGTCCTAACAGGTTAGTGACTGCTAATAGTCGATATTTCATACCTACGAATTTATCTCATACACCTTCAACTCTGCCAGGTTCAAAGTACCAGTTTGCTGGATCTCCATGTCTCTCCAAGCTTTCATATGGTTCTTTGCTTGGGTGACGACCTACGGCCTGACATCCCAGTAATCTTGAAATTCGCGCGAACGTTGCTCGAGGAATTCTGCAAATCGATTAGCATAGATATCAATAAAGGAGACAGACGTATCGATCTGATATCTCTCGGTCTTCATCGCGTCCAAGTCCACTTTGTTGCCAGTGGTCGTGAGCGTTTCCGTCGCAGTGGCCTTTCGTTGGTTCTCGTCTGCCATCTTGTGGTATGTTGTGCTAAGTTCTTTACTGTAGCTGGTATGTGTGTTTTGTACTCTGAAAACGCTACCTAAAAAATGGTCGGATCTTGATATGCTCTCGATTTGAAGTCGTATACTCGTCGACGTAAGGTGGCTTGAACGATGGAGTTGTCTCACAGGACTCTCACATTGGTGGCACCTTCCCATGGAATAAGTCCTTGGATATGACATCGTTACGTCGTCTGCATCGTCACTGCTGTCACATTTCGTGCCTGCCTCAGAGTCTGTGGCTGGAGTTGTGGCAGGAGCCCAATGGTGCTGCCAACCGTCCCCACGTTCCCTGAAGCTAATCGCTCGACCCTGTTGTCAATATCCGAGAGAATGACCATTTGCTTTTGTAAGATGAGGCAGTACTATCTCATCGAGATAAGCCGAGCTATCGTGTTGAGGATATGACGATGGCAAGGACGTCACTTTGAACCATCAGGGTAGCCCCGCCACCGAAGAACGAGCTTCACTAGGAAACAAGCAAATGAGAACATGTTACTATGATTGAGTTAAAAGACATTTTAAAGTTGACTTACCATCGCGGCCCCTCAATGAAAGATGAAAGTACTCCCGCTAATTGCACAACCCATATGTGCGTTTATCTTACAGTATCGTCAGCTCGCTAAAAAGCCAATCCAAACCAACGACCGCCACGCTTATGGCTGCTGCATCTTTCTGCCCAAGTCCTCAATATCAGCCACCTCCTTTGGTGCCTCGGTAGTGAGAATATGTGGAGTCGTGTCCTCAACAGCAATAGAATCTTCAATTCTAATACCCATATTCCTGAAATGGCTTGGGAATCTGCTGTCATCCGGCACGTAGATTCCTGGCTCAACAGTAACACACATGCCAGCTTTCAGAGGCACATGCCTTGAATATCCTGGGCAATCATGCACATCCAAGCCAATGTAGTGTCCAACGTGGTGTGGGAAGAGGATATCCATCTCTCTTCCCTCAACATCAAAGCCGATATCCTTCAGTCCTTCTCTTAATGCCTTCTCCGTATGGCTGTGCACATTATCCAGTGATAAGCCAGAATCTTCACGACACAAAGAGACGGATGATCGTTGTGCGTTAAGCACGACCTCATATAAGTCCTTTTGAGCCGCTGAGAACCGTCCATTGATTGGCCATGAGCGGGTGATATCTGTGATATAGCCGCCATATTCACCACCGGCATCGACCAATACCATTTCATCCTGGTGGATCTCCATATCATTTCTGACATAATGAATGCAGTTTGCGTTCTTTCCACCAGCGACGACAGGCACGTACGCCGATCCTTCACAACCATTCTCAAGAAACTTGTACTCAAGATGGTTCAAGAGAATCTTTTCAGATGGGAATGACCTCGACATGGCGGATGCGTACGCGCGACCTGATGCCCTTCCAGCTTTGCGCATATTGGCAATCTCAGCTGCTGCCTTATATATCCTTAAGTCGTTGATAAGTGGACGTAATGGCTTGACAGAACTGTCTCTCAGCATCGACAAGAAACCGTCAACTGGTTTGCCACCACCAAAGAACTTTGAGAATGCTGTCCTCGAGTCATTTATGGCATCTGTGTACACACCCCCCGTGGCCTTTCTGAGGATAGGTGGTAGTAATGACTGTAAGTCCTTCACATCACCCGTCTTATCTGCATTCCAGACATCCATTGCGGCTTGAGTGCCGCTTCTACTTCCTTCCCATTGCTCTGCTTTCGAGTCCTTCTCGCGGACAAACAAGTGAAAGATATAGTCGTCCGAGTTTCCTCTTCCGACCTTCTGGATGATGGCCAGTGATTCTGGTTCGAGAAAGCCGGTTAGATAGAGGAAATTGGATTCTTGGTGGAATTGGTAAAAGACTGCGCCAGAGCGGTATTTGAGGTCTGCTGAAGGGAGGATGGCGACTCCATTTTCTGGGAGGGAGGCGGCAAGCTTTGCGCGACGCTCATGGTATTCTTGGGCTGTGATGCCAACGGTTACTTCGAAGTGTAAGTATGAGAAAATGGCAAGTGAAGATTGGAATGATATATTTTACATTCTCCTGGCTTAAGCAGCGTAGGATGAGTTTCATGAACCGGTTGGCCAAATGTCAACTCTGCTGCGGCGACAGACTGAGTATAAACTCTACGCTGCTGGCGCTGTGGCTGCGAAGTTGTCTGACACGATGCGCCACGAATCGCAAGACTTGACCTCGGTGATACTGAAATACGAATATGCGAAAGTGCCTGTTGTAGCTGTCGCATGCCGGTGCGCTGTAGTTTGCCGGACATTTCCAAGTTGGCTCCTCAAATATACTTGGTTTTAGGGTCGACGTGCAACCTTGGGAACTTTCTTATCGTCGAGTGTCGTCGCGGCTATGTGCATAAAAACGTGGGATGTGAATGGCATAAAGTCGTGGAAGCAATTATACCTTGTTTTGCTTACTTCCTACTCCAGCCTCGCGGCTCGCCTCGTTGCCACAGGTACTTCCGTGCATTGGGACGCGACTTTGGTGGTGTTTATGCCGTGGAGCTCCACCATCACAGTGGGCCGTGCACTTGCTTTGTTCCTCGTCCAGGAACACCACCGTTCACAACAACCAAGCTCTCTAACTCGAACAACATTCTACCAACGACACTCCTTGTACAGGTTTGAGGTGGCAGCTCTGTCAAATACTAGGGCAATTATTATTTGCACTCTTCCAATGTCTTTATAAGGCCGCCCAAATCTCGAAAATCTCCCACCACCTCGTCACGTCGCGTGTACCTTCGTGCACCTCCCCGCGCTCTCTCGCACTTAGCTGTTCGAGGTGGAGTAGAACATATTTTATGGCAACTGTATCTATATTAGATCCGCCACATACGCAAGCCAGTATGTCAACCAGACGGATGCCGCTGGGGAGCAACCCCAATGCCGCCAACTCGCCATTCCGGGGGGCTGTGACCGCCGCAAGCATGAAGCCAAAGAGGTCTCATGCAACAATCCAACGCGAAGAAGCATACGGGCAGCCACCGCCAGCAAAGAAACAGATTATCGAAGTCAGGGAATCGAGGTCACCATTCCGTGCAACAGCTGGGGACGCTATCGAGAACCATGTCTTTTCGAGACGCGCCCATGCACAGCCAACAGCATTTGACAAGAAGCTTGAAGCAGCAAGAAGACGACCAACACAGCAAGCAGTCACCCGTCCAGATAGAGCTGCTGAAAGAGCCGCTGATAAGGCCGCTGAGGAAAATTTGCAAACAATTAGAGCATGGCAGAGACATTACAGAAAGGTCTTCCCGACCTATACATTCTACTTTGAGAGTGTACCAGAGGAGGCCAGTCAATGTTATACAAAGCAGGTAACTCAGCTTGGAGCGGTAAGTTTTGATTGCCATCCAACGTAGAAGGGGCGTTCCACTGATCATAAAACAGAAAGAAGAGAAGTTCTTTTGCTCCAAAGTCACCCACGTCGTCACCTCCCGAGCCATACCTGTTGAGAATGCCGCCAGCCCAACCGAGTCTGCTGCAGACGCCGAAAATGGCGAAAACCAACCGAAGACCATTAATCCATCTCTCCTGGAGAGGACAAACGATCACGCCGAGTCACAGCCTTTGAAGGGAAGAGCTGCGTTAGATGCAGCATTTGCAAGAGCGTCAGGAGCAGGGTCTCGCGAGGCCAGGAACACAGTACACAATGAAGTACGGAAGCCATCAGCGCCGCCACAGCACACGGATATTCTGCTCCGTGCTCGGGAGATGGGCATAAAGATCTGGGCCATGGAGAAGCTGGAAAGAATGATGACAACTATGTTCGACACGGACATCGATTATGCTTCACACTCACACAACACTAGGGCTACATCGGCATCAGCAGCTTCTCGTAGCCGCAGAGATGGAAGAGATACAGACCTCTCGCTCTTGCTAAAGCAGGAGAAAAACTACGGCCCAACAGATCGTGATTTGTCGGTGCCAACCAAGGACATGATTTTGTTCAAGGGTCCGTTCATCTACATTCATGACATTGATGAGAGGCAAAAACCAATCATGGTTCGTGAGTACACTAAGGTACCAATCAAGGAGCAAGGAGATTGGCCACAGTTCAGAAGTGTGGCTCAGGGAAAATGTCCGTTTGTTCCGGAGGCTGACAATGGCCGCCGTGATGCTGAAAGGGAGGCGAGACAGATGGCACGTCAGCAGAGGCAGCTTGAGAAAGAGAAGGAGGAGAGAGAAGCCAGAGCTGCATCTCAACCACGCACCCGTGCTGCTACTGCTGCCGTCGAGGCGCGCATGCAACCACCACCAGTTACAGAGAGGCGCGTCCTTGGAGAGACTGAGTCTGCTGGTAACCGTAGGGCAGCCGCTGTCTCCACTGAGGATGAAGAGGCTTCTTCGCAGGCGCAACCAAATGCTTACGTCAAGCGTGCTGTCGCGCCACGCTTATTCTTGGGTGAGCCTGTCGCATCTGGTATTCAGCAATCAAACATCACCTCCGCCATCCGCTCTCAGATGATTTCTTCTACCGCCGCTGCACCAGGTGCTAAGGCCGGAACCAGCAAGGAGCTCCACGGCCTGCAACGCAAGGTCCTCGAGAAGAACAGTGGTCCAGTGTCCATGGGATTGACTTCATCGCACCGCATGACTGATCTCAGCATCCACCAGAAGGAGAACACCCACGGCCAGAAGCGCAAGACATCGACTTTAAGGGAGGAGGAATCTTTCGACATCGAGAACCAAGAGAGCCTCCGTCGCAGTGAGCCAAGACTTGTTAAGCCAATGCCAAGACGTAGGACGGTGAGAAGGGACCCAAAGCCAGGATACTGCGAGAACTGCATGGATAAGTTCGATGATTTCGATGAGGTAAGGAGCTATTCAATTTTGTTTTAGACTGCGTCTTGCACCGTGGTCGTTTGCTAACATATCCAAGCACGTTCTCTCGCGCAAGCATCGCCGCTTCGCAGATAAGGCGGACAACTGGAAGGAGCTTGATCAGTTGCTGAAGCAGCTCGATCGCCCCGTGAAGGATGAGTATAGGAACCAATACATGTGAGCATATACGTGGTGCCAGGACCATCTGGTGATGACAGCACAGCTGTTCGGCCAAAGGAAAGATCGCGTTTTTGCTTCTTGTTCATGAGATTATGGCGTCTTGGTGGGTTTATCCGGTTTAGGAGTATCATCAGTTTGTAAGAGCTAAGTATTGGGAGGGCTGGGCGTCTTGTTTTTCCTAAGGAATGAGCTCACATGCGTCAAGCAAAGACGGCATTGGGGAGCGGTCGTTCATTGACGGGAAAGGCTTTATGCTTTACTGTGCATTGCATTTCGGGCGTAGGCAATATGACCTTCTGTATTACTAGTTAGCAGTTTCTAGTATGACATCGCATAGCATAGCTTTAGGCGTAGCAGCGATAGATCATCAATCACCCAGGATCTGAGAGCTGAAACATGCCGAGGTCAGGGTCCGTAAGAGAATATTTTTTGATAGGTTATATACCTGTGTGTCCAGCTAACCGCTAGTTATTTTCTGAAATGTCTGTGATCCGACCTCGAGGGCAATCAAGTGATGCACTTGAAGAACTCAACGTGTTGCAACCAGTTAACCGACAGTTGGAGTGAATCTGTGTTCATTTGTACAGCTACTGTGACCAATGAACCATACTCGGAGACGCGCATGAGAACATAGGTGCACATGAGTATTTCTATTAATAGCAACATGGCTCTAGCTTTAGAAAGTCAATCAATAACGATATTAGAACGATGCGACTGAGCTGCATGTTGTCACGAGCCTGTTACCCGCAACTCTTGTTGTCTTCCTAGTGGACCCCTTAATCCTTACATCTTACTCGCTAATCACGCACTCTTTCTCGCCCCGATAAAGACGCCACATGTGAGAGTAAACCGCGTCTGCAGCGTACTGATTCAATGCTACGTTGAGGCTGTGCAGCATGATGATGTTGTAGTTAAGGAGGCAGCCAGCAGAAGTACGATCGAGTATAAGTCCTTCATTCAAGCAGAGGTTTATCAGCCACGTCGGCGATGTTGCAAAAGTTAGTTTTGATTTGCTTGAAAGCCGGAGCATACTCAAGCTGCCTGTCCTGGAGCATCTAAACGCCAATGGCTGGATGAGGGGCATCGAAGGCGGGATGGCAGCTTGGCAGATATGTCACCAAGCTGTACCTGGATTAGACAGTGCCTCTTCCTGTCAGTGCCAGTCTCCTGGCCAAAGGCTAGATTTTAACGTTGAGATGATGACAATTGCAGTAGAAATTGCTTTGTCTCCATACGTGCTAAGAATAAAGAAAAGGTAGTGCGAAAGTGGAACATGGTGAAATGGGTGATGAAAGGGACTGTGCCAGCGGCGAATGCGGAACTCCCGCCTTCCGCTCGCTAAATTGGTACACGGCGGCGGAGGATCTGCTTATGTCGGCCGGACTCTAGAGCTGATTCCGTCGACAAGCACGACGAGGTCCATGAGCAGTTCGTTTCTTCTTGACAATACCACACATTTTCATCTTCTGATGGACTGATTACGGATAAAGCTTTTAATATACATATTCAAGCGAGACGTTTAACGAGCGCCAATCGGAGCCCCGCCGATAAAGAGCCCCCCTCATGAACCATCCTATCTAAATTGCGCCCGGATGTCTATGTTCCCCAATAAGCAATCTGGACTGAGACGAGCGAACCTTTGGTGACAAGTCCTCAGAACACGACGCGACATTCCTCAACTTCAAACGACAACACCACCTGCGTCAGATGAAGAAGTGAGCTGTAGCGCCTACCAGTCAGCGATCCCGCGCTCTCCTTTTGGACACGGCGCGCGACGCCAGTCAAAACCGAAACGGGCTCAGCACGTCGCTGTATAACAAACTACACCCCACTTAAGCATATATTATACCACACGGATGAGTTCGACAAGTCACGCGGTGTCTCCGCCACGGGGGTTAGGCGGAAGTTTTAGGAGCAGAGCCCGGCAAAAGCAGACACTATCGATCAGCGATCCCAATCACCACATCACAGAAGCCATCGGCGACATGTACGGAGATGACGACGATAATTGGAAACGAGACTCAATCCAATCCATAAACCGCCCGCTGAGCTTCATGCAATCGCCAACCGAGCTTTCAATACGAGAACGAAACGAGGACCAATACTTTGCTTCGACTCAGTCCTGGACACATTCACAACCGACACTACAAGTACCGACTTCACCACCGACTTCGCCTGCAACATCTAGACCACAGATACACATCAACGGGAATAAGAGGGAGAAAGCCATGACGGAACCAAACGAGCTGCCGAGCCAGAAGAGTGGCTATATGGATGGGACACCACCTTCCCCAAGCCATTCTTTGAGGGAGGATAGACATTTGAATATGGATACTACGCAAACGCTTCCTTTGGGCGATATCGACTATAACTCTGACCCAGCGGCTATCACAAAAGAGTTCAACAATCTTCAAGCGCTTCGCAGAATGTCTATGGGTAACACGAGTGATCCGGATCTGCCATCCTTCAATGGAATCTCAATTATGCCTTCTGTAGCTCCAACAGGCGATGATGATGAGGATGATCCTTCGAGATTGTTTTGGGTACCAGCAAGAGTTCACCCTGAGTTGGCACCAATGGAGTTCAAGAGCTTCTTGGAAAACAGAGTGAAGACCATCAAAAGACGGAGTGGGGAGGGCGTAAATTCATTGAGCCCGAAGGATGCATTGGAAAGGAGTAATAGTGGAGGCTCTTTGAGGAGGAAGAGAAGCATGTTGAGCAGGCAAATCGACAACTCTGGAGGAAGAGGAGCATTGGGGTATCAGGACGGAGCAGAAAAGTTGGAAAGGAGAAAATCAACTTTGTCGCAGTCAACGACTCAGTCAGAGTTGAAACTTACGGATCTGACGCAATTGGATGAGTTGGTGAAAGATCCTAAGGCAATGCAGAAGATGTCACTAGATAGTGGGAGCTACGAAGATCCTGCCGCGGAAGTCCCAATAGAGGAGGATATGCCAATTTTGCCTGCGGCTCCTGGCATTGGCTTGCGTCGCTCCACGCATACCACCTACAGAAAGGGCAGTTTGCGCAGGGGTGAGCGTGTGCCATATTCGAAACGAGCGGCTCAAGCAGGATTAAGGCAGGCTGATGCCGACGGCGGCGATTCTGCGTCGGATGGAGCTCTTACTCCTGGAAGTAAACGAGTGTTCTCAGAACCAGTGACAGAGAACTTCTCTCGACCAGGGCGTCGACATGGTGCAACCCAGGGGCTCGTTTCAGACGATCCATCCACACAAAGTAAACAAGAGGAGGACCCCAAGTCAATAGAGGAGCCGATGAGGTCGATGTCACTGCGCCAAATACCACCATCACCACCAGTTCCACAAATTATCGAGACACCACCAGCTGAAGAACAACCTAGTGAAGGAGACATTTCACCACCAAAATCATCACCATCATTCCCAGAGAGATCTTCATCTTATCCTGTTTCTGCACCAAGTGAACCACCACCACGATCTGCTCGCAGGCCACAAATCAAAAGGCAGGAATCCTCAGTTATCGACACCATCCCAAAAACCTCCACATCCATCGAGATGGGCAGCACTCCGTCAAAGGAGCCGCCGCCAACCCAGGCGGAGATTGAGGCGTCTGAAAGGCTTGCGCATCAAATCCACTCCCAGTTGCCGGTCAATAATGCCTCCACCAACGACCTCGCTTTTATTCCTATCGCGCCAGCCGCGGAGAGAAACGAAGTGAAGTCGAGAAAGGAGCAGAAGTACGGTCGCGAGAAAGATCAGGATGATAACGAGTCGACAATTTCGAAGAAGAGCTGGTTCTCTTTCAAGAGCAGTGGCAGCAAGAAGGATAAAGACAAGAACAAGGGTGGCGACGACGACGAATCCTTATCCTCGAAGCGTGGGAAAGTCAAGACCGGCCTCGATAAAATTCACGATTCGGCGCGCCTTGATGTGTTGCAGCATTCGATTGAGTCGACCACTCAGCGTGGCAGAGAGTCTCTTCTTCTGGATAGGGAGAGCATCGATAATAAACTCACCACCGAGCGCTCAAAGGAGAGCCGCAAGTCCAGTGAGAAGGAGAGGAAGGAGGATAAAAAACTCTTCGGTGGTCTGTTCAGCAGCAAGAAGAAGGACAAAGCGTCTAACCACAAGAAGTCGAACTATTCTCTTGGCGCCGTTTCTCTGGATGTCCCAAAAAAGTTGAGACCTGACGTCGACTACAATTGGACTAGATTCTCACTCCTCGAGGAGAGAGCAATCTATCGCATGGCTCATATCAAGCTTGCCAATCCACGTCGCCCGCTTCACTCGCAGGTTCTCTTAAGTAACTTTATGTACGCGTACTTGGCCAAGGTCCAGCAGATGAATCCGCAAATGCAGATCCCAAAAAATCCAGCGCAGAAGAAGATCGAGGAGAAGGAGAAGAAGGAGAGAGAGGCCCGCGAGAAGAGAGAAGAAGAGGAGAGAAGGAGGCAGCAGAATCAGTACGATTATCATCAGGTATGAGAGCCAACTTTCTGGCACTTAGGGCCCTCTAACAGTTTCTAGGGTCTTACTGATTACGCCGAGCCATCTGACTCCGGAGCTGGAAATGGTCAACAGCACCAACAGTATCAGCAGGATGACCAGCAATCTGGAAGCGTCACATATGTGGATGATTCTCAGATCTTCGACTACGAACAACGTAACAGCCAGGATAATGGTCAGAACTCGGATCGTTCGCATTCACGTCAATCTGAGCGCCCGAATGAGAATGGTTATAACAACCGGCACCAGCAGCCCAACCCACACGCTCAATCGAGAGACCAGGAGCAGTACTATCAGTACGACGACGCCTATGGAGAGTGAGGGACCCAAAGATGAGGAACGAGGTAATAGCAAGCAACAAGAACACAGACGAAGTGCATATAGCTGGTACTTTCGCTGGAGTCATGGTTTCAGAGATGGATAGCAAAACAAACGAACGAGCGTTTTGAGGACAGCTCGAGTTGGGTGCCAGGGACCTGGATTTGCTTTCTGAGGGTGGGAGAATGCATAGCGGCTGTTTATTTGAACATGGATGGCAGTTGCCTCCGCAGTATCTGTTTATTTCGAGAAGAGAGGAGCAGGAGCACGTGAACATCAAGACGATGAGACGAAGTAGATGCATAAACGGTCGCTATCTGAGCTGCAAACGTACTATAAGCACACGCACGCTATACAAGGCATCTAGTTGACGCTTAATATATACCCATACGAGGTTAGATCCTCTCGTGAGTTGTGATATTCAGCTATCAAATATAGGACGAGGTTAAATACCGCGCCATAGCGGCGCCGCAAATAAATTTTTCGCACCTCTTCGTAACTGCACTGGCTTCTGACGCTCCAAATGCCAGGCCAGTATCTTCATTCTCAGATCCTTTGCCTCCTCCAACGCCGTTCTCTATCAGTTCAAGCCGCCTGTAGAGATTCAGCTCATCATTTCTTCTGTGGCTTGGTTCGCCCACACTAAGGAGCCTTCTAAAGTCTCAAAGGCACTCTAAAGCCATGATTCTACTCCAGCGGCAGGCCTGTAGAAGCGAGGGTATACCTTGAACTCTATAACGCGTTATGGGTGTTTTGGATATGATGCACTTTGAGGAGCGGATTTATAGTGGAGAGTATCTAGCAGAGAAGCCGCTTGCAGTAACTCAAGACTTTGGTACCACTCCTGGTATATTCACAATAACCAGGGACAACACTGCAATAACTTCACTATGATGCAAAACTTCTCAGTCGGATGCTAATTTGCTAATTGTTACAAACTTACAGCCATAGGCGTTAACGGTAGCTTCAGGCGATGTTAAATGCATGGCTCATGCCATAAATCTGGCAGAGCAACTGATCGTAACACTTCTCAAAGCCGGCCCATCTGATAGTGCAGAAGAATACCATGTGTCCCAAAGCCGTGATAAAATCAGAACTCTGCTACCCGGTGCTTAGGAAATATAGATTGCTACCAGCTTGGACGAACTCAGGCGCCATATATGGGTAGTCCGGAGCCACCGTGGTTCAGAGTTCAACTGAAAAAGCAAGCAAAAGCAGTTGGAGTCATCTACACATACGATGTTACTTATTGCTCTTGCCTGAGAGTGGAACGGAACAAAGAAAATAAAGAGCCAAGGACAAGCTCCTTGCTTGTTATATCGGTTATAATCACCGTAAGACCATACTTGAGGTTGAAAGAGAAAGACGGACGAGGCTATTAGCACAGAAGTTGTGGTACTTGATGATTCTGATAATGGTTTTTGGCCGGAGATGGAAGCTATTGAGAGTGAATAATCCAATCACATCAAAAAGCCTGCAACCGCACGCGAGATGCAGCCGCTGAAGTACTGGCAGATAAAACAGTACGTCTGGCCTGTTATGGCTCGGATATGCTCAAGATAATCTTGCTGCTCCAGCAACATCTGCTCTATAAGAGCTCATATTCAACGCTGCTGGTAACATTGTTGTCGGACAGTTTACTTCCATGTAAGCTCTGCAAGTTATTGTGTTTGAAAAGTTGGGGCATTATCCTTGAAGCAGAAGACAAGACCAAAAGCTATTTATTATCATCCATTATAAAGCCATTTCTTTGTCATCATAGTTAGTTTCATTCTTAAATAGTCCAAATCTCAAAATAACCTTTTATTACCTATGACTACTTAAGTATACTATGAGACGGCAAGCGGGGCGCGCTTTTCAGCGTCTGGCTCGCCTGGGTTTAGCGCCTCTACTTCGGGTTTAGCGGTGTCTCGTTCTAGTTTGGCGTGTTTGGTTGAGGCATAACTGCCTGCCGATTTACACCACGCCGCTTTTCCTTAACCTCAGAAGTATAAGTAGTCGCTGCCCTCGCTCCTCTATGCGCACTCTCCCTCGTTCCTTTCCATCACACACTTTCAGCTCTGGCTCACACCGTCCACACCTTCTCGGTAGCACCGCCCCCTTCTCTGCCTACCAATTTCGCAGAGGTAGCCAAATCCGTCGAATGCTCCGGTAGCCTGCCTCGGATCCCTCGCAGCCGTCATGCCCCTCTCATTCTGTTGTCTCAGTCTTTTACGATATGCAAAGCATTCAGCTAGGCTGAACCAGACGACCACCGAGGCAGCAATCAAGCACCACTTTCCTTCGAGCAGAAGAAACTTGGCTGGCTCTCAGCGAACGGCGATGTGGTAACGCGCTGGCATCCTCTCTGGAACCCTTTTCCCACTCTTTTAAGGCAGTATCTGGCGACCGTCTTCCCGGCTGCCTTTGATTATGCCGTGCACGAGTCCCTCGATTTTTGCGGTCTACCCCCTCACGGTTTCCAACATCTTCGCTGGGCACCGACGCTCAGCTGAGTCGGAGGCTATACTGCCGAGCTTTGGGACATCTAGGAACCCCGACAGGCATCCTCCCAAACCAAGAATACCTTACCTCCGGTGATCCATGTTGGGCTGCAATGCGTGGATGTTTGGTCCTGGACCTCATTGGGGCGTCGGCCTCATCGCGGTTGGACTGGGCAGATGGAAGACAAGACAAGAAAGGATTTACGCTTATGCGTCTACGAGTGTGGTTATAGCCAATGGCAAAAGTACCGCACGACGACGGCGTGGCGAGGTTGATGCGAGATCTTAATTCGCACCCTTGAAGTGGGACGTCAATACGGCCTGATGGAGAGTGGCCTACAGGAATGCGGGATGATAGCGGTGCCACTGAGGAGCTAAGCTGAGGCATGTGACGCGCTTGGATGGAGAACTATCAATTTGGTGCCGCTACTTCCGCTTGCAGCTGTTCGAGGCGCCGGCATAGTCGCCGTGGACGGGTCAGGAGGCCAGGAACAGCCCATTGGTCAACTTACCCCTAGCCTGCATTCACATATAGGAGGGACACCGAAGAACAGCCTGAGACAGGTCTAGTCTCGGAGTCGCCGTCCTGCTTTGTGGCCAGAGATCGCCTGCCACTAGGGGACAACGGAAGCTGCAACGGAAGCTCAGCTTCTGCGTGATGGATGGATTACGAACCTGGTGTCATTCTCGGCAAGTCTCGTCCGCACCGAACTTAATGTCGTTCTTCGTACGAAGAGGCCTCGATCACAAGATGGCGTGGTAGATGACCAACGGGAATTTTCTGGCTTCTTCATTGGAACAACCTTCATGCAAATCCGACTTCCACGGCTAATTTCGCTTTAGCTCTGTCTGCAAGGCGCTATTCTGGGCAAGATTCCGTCTCGGGGCATGCTGGGGCTGTGGCACAGGGGGTGCAGGATCGTCACCCGCGTGATAGTCTGGAATTGAATACCAATGTTGAGCTTGCCAGGCCCATCACCTCCAGTGACAAATCTTCCTACGAGGATGAGAGATGGCCCATCGACTGTCGCAGCTAGGTCGACTCTGCCACGCCAGAGATAGCATACGCGGCGACGATCTGCACTGCTTGGACAACAGAACCTCAGCGACGGGGCGAGACGGAAACCATTTGTGGAAAGTTAGGCCATTCAGCAATCGTACATGTTTCGCCAAGGTGTTGGGTAGTTGGGCGACGGTCAAGGGTTTTTCTGTCGGCCGCGCTCCGGACGCTAGCCATAGTTTGAGAGTATATATAGGATAGGCGTCCCTCAACAGCATGGACTTCCTCGAATATCGAATTTTAAGATGGCTGCTCTTCAGTGGGACACTATGGAATTTTACCGACCACCTCCAACGACTGTACCACCTTCGAAATTCTGGCCACTTTCTTCACATAATTTTAAACCAGAACGAGCTGGTTCGACTTACCAGCGACCGTCGGAAGCTGCTCTCCCTTATGAAGAGGTCAAGAGGACAGCTACGCATAGCGCGGGCCAGCAGAATGCCACATAGTTCAGGCCAGGTTGAATTGCCTCCTGGTCAAGGCCAACTACTCCACACCCTCGAAGCTTGGGACGAAGGTACATCTCCATGTTTCTTCATCACGTCAACAGCTGACCAAATGCAGAAATTCCCCTTGACAACCAATACAATCGAGATGCGGCCGATGTCAGCGACGCGGATACGGAATTTTCCTCGATTGAAGAACTGCTATTGTTCGCTGCGAAGGACTCCAGAGACTTAAGCTGCATGGGAAACAACCTCGAGGACAGCAGCGTGGTGGATTCTGATAAAATGAGATCGGGTAAAAGTCAGGGTGAGTAGCCTGAATGCGATTGTATATCCGCGTTGCTCATATTTTGCAGATGACCCTATCCTGCTGGATAGTGACGTGCGCGATAGCGAAGAGTTCGGCGATAGCCTCGGTTCTTCCTCTTTACCGTTGGAAGGCCTCAACGCTGATGAGATTACACTCGACCTCTGCGGTGCTCAAACTGCAATAGACGATGCGACTAGAAAGGCAACTTTGGCGGACATGAATGACACGCCGCCGCTTGCTTCTCTAAGCATAAGCGAGTGGGAGACAGAGAGCGGCTTCTGTTGTGGAAGTGGTGACGATGCCGGTCCTGTCTATGAGGCCGAAGGAGTCCTAATGAACGCAGACAAGATCGATAAATGTCAGCTAAAATCAATGAGAGGGAAAAGCGACGAGGAAGTACAGGAAGCACAGCCTAGTTTCACTGGGAACGATGATGGTGACGAGATTGAAACAGACCTCAGGACGAAGCGCAGCGAAGATCATAGTGAAAGCATGAATGATATTGATGACGAAGATCACGTCAATTATAGCTCTGGCTCTGATATAGAGGAGCGCCCACGACGTTCGAAACGACGAAGGCAGGCAAAGAGCGCGGAGGACTCTGCACAAATCAGCTCCTACACTACAAAAGATGCTTCCTTTTCTATCACCAATTCCTCTGATGTCTCAAGTCAAGGAACAGCAACGATATTGTCCGACTCCTCGCAAGAGAGTCAAGAGATTCCAATCCGTGGATTCCTTACACTGAAAACATCTCAGTCAGGAACACTGTACTGCCTCCAATTTTCCCAAGAGATGTTACCGTTTCCTCTCGAGGTAGAGCAGAGACAAGATGTCACCAGCAGCGCCTCTACAAGTAGTGGCGACATAGACTGGGAGCGACCGTCTTTGCGAAAACGAGGCATGACTGGGCGGGGCAGGAATTTGCCATTTTCACAAGTCGACAAGGAACTCCTGATACAACTAAAAGAGGAAGACCAGTTGCGGTGGGCTGAGATTGTAGAGTACTTCCCGGGGAGGAGCAAAGGGACGTTGCAAGTGCACTACTGTACGAAGTTGAAGCGCCGCTTGGAGACCTCTAAGAAATCCAAGAAGCGCAAGAGAGTGCACTGAAGGGCAGGTTCTACTTCGGGGCCAGGCATCCAGTACTCCGCATTATTCCCACCGACCTGTCCGTAAACAAAGTTTCCGAGTGGCGTTAAATTCAGTTACTTGCTCGCTGTAAGGTACTGATATGCACGAAATTAACGCCGCATTCTGGCGTTTTGGAGTTGCTTGTTTTGTCGTTTTTACGTCACAAGATTGGCAAGATATAGGATGGGCCATGAATTGAAATTTCCTAGACTTTGAATATCATGTCGCATTTTGTCATTCATGAGAAGTCACTTTGAATCCCGGGAGAGGAGCATCCAAACGCTTCAAGTGCGCTATTGTAAGAAGTTAAAGAACAGAGACTGAATCTGATGACGAATAGGATTATTTGTTTATTGTACCGACTTCTATCTTCCATGAATTCCCTTGTTTACGTTCATGCTCTACTCAGGATCTTCCCAGCAAGTCAAACATAAAGATCCCGCACAATCAGTGTGACTTGGCATCTGAAATGGACCAAATGGACCAAATGTGAGAAGAGACAACACAATGCAGATGATTCCATACTCTCAAGTTCAAAAGTCTAGACGCTGAATATGAACGCGGTGGGAGAGGCCACAAGGTTTGAATTATAGACATGCGATGTTATTTGTAGATGCTATCTGGATATTCAATTCGAGAGGTTCAGATTTGATGATCTCAATAACTGGTACAACTGTGTCGAAGATGCCAAGACCGCAAACGCTAGCGAGCCTCGTTGCTTTGGAAGATAATACCGAAAGATATCAACTTGATGACCTAGGCCACCAAGAGTAGCGGGCCACAAAAACTGCGCGCAGGCCATAACAGGAAGTCGGACGAGTGGTGAAGTTGATCGAGAACAGGAGCTGTACTACGGCCGACCTCCATACCAGCCACTCTCTATCCTCTGTTGTAGAGATCCCTTTAACGATGCCTTCTCCAAGCTCCAAGTTCTAAGACGCTCCTTCTCTGACCCAGAAACACGATAAGCTCGCTCGAGACTTAGTTTGAAGCCCTCACCGCCTGTCGTTTTATTTTCCCAAGACCAAGCAAGTTCTGATTCTGCGTCTTGTATATTGGCGTACATCGCCTCCCTCACTGACGGATATTTTTTCATCAGTTTAGAAGCTGCTTTTATCGATATATTATGTGCGTGTGTCCAATTTCGTGTCGCTACATGATTTTCATATAGTTTGTGGTGCTCTGTTGAGTGTAGCCACTTTCGACTCATTTAGCATTGCTTTACTTCTAGATCTCAGTTCTACTTACTATAGTAATTGCTTTGCGACTGTTTGCTTTGCAACCACTGCAAATACCGGATTCACACTTTGCCACGGGGCATGGAAGTTTCCAGATGTCAAATTCGCAATAATATTCAAGTTTGCGTTTGCCGCACAATGTGCATTGCACGACGTTGCACATTTTAGATAGAAGAAAACAGATAAGTAGAGCTGGTGAGTAAGAGCACCTGAACGCTGTGGGCCATGCCTATCAACTTATATAGTTTCACTAGACTTTCCGCAATGCAAGCATCGCCTAGGTCAATCCTAGTTAGTCACTCATTCCATGGGAGAGGAGGCGAGGAAGCAGTTGAGAGATACCATGATAGACGCCGTTCAGAGTGAGCTTGTTACAAGCAGCACACTATAACTCTCATACGGAGTAACATGATGAGCAAGAGGCGTACAGGGTGGTGTTGATATTGATCGACCTATGAAGAATTGTCCTGGATTTGGTCATTCTTCAGGAAGTGTCAAATAGGGATTGGGATCATGCAAGTGGCGTTGTGCGGCAAGCGCGTGCAGCAGAGAGGCGGGGCAAGGGTAGGTTCTTTTTTTAAAAATGGGACAACATCTACATGAGCGGTACTGAAATGCAGGTTAGCGGGTGTCCCTCGAACTTGACCTCCATCTCTCCTCCGTATCTAGTTAAACGCACCAACGCGGTTACGACGAATTCAATTCGAATCTGCATCAATGTTCTCTTTCTTTTGATTATGTTCGGGTGGGAGGCTTCGAACTTATTCGTACAAGGCTGGTTATGTGGCTAGGGTCGGGATTCAATATACGAGGGGACGAGCTAGGCCAAGGATCAAAATATGCGGGGACGAGCTACCATCAAGAAGCATAGTTGGACATCATCTCTCCAACAAGATGGGGACTAAATGTCCTGTCTGCGGGTATAGCATCCGTAAACACGGCGGAATCTACAAGCACATCCAGGACTCAAAAGACGCTGAACATACTGCATATGCCAAGGGCCTAAAACGGTGCCAGACGTGTCATGTAACATTTAAGAGTACCCAGGGACGAAGCCAACATATAAAAAGCTGCGTACCTACACTCGTCCAATCAGGATATGGAGCATCAGGCAAGCGGGAATTCTCGATCAGGCCCAGCATTCGGGAATGTCAGAAAAGGGCATGTAGCAACGATGGACAATTGAGTAATAAACTTGCACGTGGAAATCGAACAATTGAGCAGTCGGCGTTCGCTGCTCAACCTCATGTCGACTCACAATCAACGCCTGCATACTCTCCGAACTAAACAATCACAAACCCGGAACCAGCCTCGGGAATAGAACATCAATCAATACAATATGCAAGCCAAATATCAGCACCAGCACCAGTCAAGTCATATCTCCGAACTCATATCCCAGCCAGCGGATACGAGACCCAAGAACCCGCAAAAGAATACTCAAATGTCACTGTTTCTCTTGTAGCTCTCTTGCATTCTCTGGGCGGTTCGCAAATTCAGCAAGATGTATTATTCCGTGGACTCTTGCTACAGAAACGTTGGAATGACAGAGGAGATGTACATGAGACCACGCTACATGGCGCTGGCCTTAATGAGCAAGTTGCCTGTCTTTTTTCAAGCCAGACTAAGCTCGAGCAAGACATCGAGTCTTGCATCCAGCTTGGTTTGATTGAGCGGGGTGTGTTAGTGGATGGTTCGTTGGAATACTCAATCAGCGAGCAGTCGCGGCATCTAATATCTCAATCCTTGAAAAGCGACGAGCTGCACCTTCTTGGGCTGATATTCACGACACACATCTACCCTCGCGATCAGATTCTAGAACCCAAGTAAGTTGTATGGTACGACCTCTTGGTTGCGCAGCTAACAATAGCCCTCAGATTTCAGGCCCTTGGCAAACTCTTATTACCGCTACTCGAGCGTACATGGCAATATGTCCAGGGAGAGCCTCGCCTCACTTTACCAGCTTATGCCCGTGAAAGCCTAGTAGAAGCGTCTTTAGCTACATGCAGACTTGCTATGTCTCGTGCAAAGGACGTGATGATACTGATAGCTGCGATACAAGACCCAGAGTTACCGGACCACTTACAGATGGCGATTGCAAATCGGAAGAGTGTTTCATTACGATTCAACGGCAACCATGATCAATCTGATGCCGCGATACAGGATATCCTAGGGAGAATCGCCCTCGATTCAATAAGTATAAAGGTCGCACTGTTCATATGGACGTTTGCTTCTTTCTCAAACGGAAAACGCAATTTTGCGCAAAGAGTTTGGCAAAGCATTGTCATATCTGACAAGTTGGGAGGTGAAGAGTACACCACCTTCCGGGCTGGAGCTACAAGTGGTTCGATTGAAGAATACTGTAATGGGCAGGTTATCAAGATATAAAGGCGAATTCAAACACGCAAGCTATTGTCTCGAGGAATGTCTCAAGACAGTTCCTGGCGATGCCAGTCGCTACCATATCATGCACCACCTGGCCGATGTTTACTGTGAACTGAAGGTTCCAGAGGAGGCTGAAAAACTGGTGCTCGACGAGGTCAATCGGCATAGAGCTCAAGGCAAGCAACGTTCAAGAGCATTCCGACGTCTGGCCCTCCCATTGGCGGAGGCCTATATTGAGCAGGGAAAGTTAGACGCAGCTAAGACTATCCTTCAAGAACTTCTCGATATTTTTCATGGGATACTTAACCTTGATGTGGCAGATCAACTGGGCCATGTCCGTTTGATGATTGGCCTAGCACGCGTCGATTGGTGTGAAGCGAGATGGCCTGAAGCCTGCCACAGTTTACAGACTTCATTAGTTCTTGCCGAAAAATACCCAACTTTCTTGAAAGGAAATTTTTACATCGGGGTCATCTATCTTTTCCTTTCTGCTGTCCATTTCGAGCTTATCGTCAGAATTAACTGAGAAAGATTCATTTACCGGTGGCTTCTTGCCTTTGGATTTGTAGGAGGGAACTTTCTGCCCGATGTATCCTGCCCGACCGAAGTCGATAAAGGTAGTAGTCCGTTCCGAGTCCAGCATAATATTGCTTGGGCCAATGTCATAGCGCACAACACCACTCCGATGGATATTTTCGATTGACTTTGCAATCTCCGGTATATACGGCGTCGCATTATAGAGATCAATGTCGACCAACCTCTCCATCCTAAAGCCAAAAACCCCTTGCTCATCGGATAACGGTTCGTGATGTGTATGAACAACAGGGACTCCATTTGATGAGAAAGACCGGATAATCAAGAACTCCTCCCGAAGTAATCGTCTTTGGTAGTCGTTAATCGCGACTTTGCAGATGGGGTATTCATCTGAGCAGGAATTCAAAACCCTGACATGAGCATCCGCTCCGTATTTCAGGACCCGAGAGCTTGTCCATAGCTCATGAACACATTGGCTATGTGGTATCGGAATGACTGATACGTGATCTTCCACAAGTGGAAACTGCGTCAGATCCGGTAGCTTCTTCCAATCACCCTCCCAACGTAGGAGATATTCATGCCCTTGAAGTCAATGTTGACTGCGCAAGACTTGTCGATAGGATATGGGAACGTTATCGGCTTTGCTGACATCCTATAAATTGGTCGTTAGCAGCCCATCTTTTTTACCGTATAGGTTGAATCTTACGCAGAGCTCTCGGCTTAGTGGCTAATGGGTTGTCGGAATAAAGAGAGCGGGCAATGGGAACGTAAGTCGCAATTAAGGAGTGCTATAGGAAGTGTGAATGAGTTCCCTTGGCTCGAAGATGCACTAGTTTTGGCAAAGTTCACTACCCCTTGATAACAGGATCTTGGCGTCTTACAACTCCTGGTGAGTTCGATCTCGCCCTACTGGAAGTGGGGCACAGGCAGTTTGTGGAGAAGGTCCAGACTGTCGGGCTCTGGTTCTTGAATGCTGTGAAGGTCGGTTGCGTCTGGCTTGCCGTTTTCGGCGTCTGTGGCGATTTCCACATTGGTTCGGCTGTCCCCCGATTTAGATCTCTTCATTCTGCTACTCCCATCAACAAATCCGTCTCTCTTCCGTTTCTGCCCAGAAGATGAGACTGTGGTGCTGCTTGTACTAACTCCTAAACCCATCAGACGACCCTTGCTGCTTCTAGGTCTTCCCTGGAGACTTCGCGTTCTCGAGAGGGCCCAGCTGGACCCTGCACCACTATCAACCTAGGAGGCTTTGCTCAATAACTTCCGTGGTACGCCAAATTTCATGCCTCTTCGTAGATACAAAATAGTGTCTAGGTGCCCATCGATACTTATTTGCCCGTGATGAACCCATTTGGCAATGCCTTTAACCCCTCTTTCTTTGGCCAACTTCAACAAATCTCCCTCTTAGCACCTTTTTATCAGACAGCTAAGCGAATTTTACCACGTGCTCCCATCTCCCTAGGTCCTTATTCCTTCCTCGATAGCATACTGTTCCCCTACACACGATCGCCCTTTGCTAGGCGAGTGGCTTGTCCTCCAAACAGATCCTTACGCCTTATGCGACGATGTACTTATCACTATCACGCCTAATAAACGTATTCAATCCCAGTTCCGCGTCCGTCATCAGCGCATAGCTAGCAATAACCTGAATAAACCGCTCTAGCTCTTTGTGGATGTCGAATTTCTTAGAGCTGAATAGGCTAGATCTGTCAAAAACCTTAAGCCGCATTGTGCTTCCGCAGATCGTAAAACCCAGCACGAACCGCCGATCTGGCTAACTTCCAAACAGCTCTCGCGCGTAGCCTGCCAACTGTAACAGTGTTTTTGAAGAACCGTCCTCATTAGGATTTTGTTTGTGTTCCCTAATGACGAGTACATTTGACTAGTCGTGCTCGCCGTTCGGTATGGCAACGTCGGCGGGGGTGAAGAAAATGTCAAGCTTGCGATCAGCCTCCGAGCCCCCCAGCACTTTGTTCGCTGATGTGTAATACTAGCAGCCAAGTCCGCTGAAAATAGTGTCCTGGAACTTCATAAACCACTCAAAAAGGGACCCTTGTGCTGAAGGCTCTAGCCACCCGCCCCAGCGACCTTCAGCATATTAGTCTTTCAATTTTTCGTAGATATCCCTCGCGTTCTTCATCCAGGCCTTTCCTTCGAAATATCTCTCAAAGAACCCTCCAACATCGTAGTAGACGCGCCCTGTGAGTTCCTCAAGGATTCGCTGGTCGACTTCGTCGTGTGTCTGCTCGATTCCACTCTGAGAAGCCGAGCTAGATCGCAAAGGCGTATCGAAGGCAGCTGAGGAGTTGACAATACTGCTTGTAGCGTTGGACCAGGGGGTTTGATTCAGGAATGGCAGTGGTGTGGATTCAGTTACAGCAGCGTAGGCTTTTTCCCAG